>JACKQG010000699.1_pt1 | contig 47804 bp, 48 predicted proteins | sample 8237621 | NCBI WGS metagenome assembly JACKQG01 (sample SAMN15677084, study PRJNA649215) | marine metagenome | biome: marine; feature: Black Sea; material: saline water; isolation source: suspended particulate matter (SPM) from the Black Sea western gyre | collected 2013-06-09/2013-06-10 | depth... | reverse complement strand
AGATCAGTGGTGACCACGTTGACTTCTTTGCAGAGAATGCTCTGGAGCATGAGCGTTCAGGTGAGATGATCGAGCGTATCGGCATTACTGCCTACCTGGAAGGAATGGATTTGGAAGTTGATCCGAACATGATTGCTGTTCCACGAACCACACCTTACGTCCGTATGGATGACTGGGATGATGAGGTGGCCAAGTGGGAAGAGCGAAAGAGCGCCTAGGTTAAATAGTGCCCTTGTTTAAGAATTATTGAGTTAAAACAATAGAGTAATTGGAGAAAAATTATGGCAGAAGCACCCCGCATGCCGGAAGAGACTGGTGTACCAAGCGCAATACCGTTTATGCACCCCATCATGAAGGAGAACTACGGATCATGGAAGTTCCATGACCGCCCTCGTCCAGGTGTACTCCACCACGTGGCTAAATCTGGTGATGAGATCTGGAGTGTCCGTTGTGGTACCCAGCGTCAGATGGATCTATACACTATTCGTCTGTTGGCAGATATTGCTGATGAGTTTAGTGATGGATATCTTCGCTTTACTGTGCGAAACAATGTCGAATTCCTCTGTAAGGATGAGAGCCGTGTGGCCCCACTGATTGAGCGACTGAATGAAGAGGGCTTCCCCGTTGGTGGAACCGGACCATCTATCACCAGTATCTCTCATACTCAGGGCTGGATGCACTGTGATATTCCTGGAACAGACGCATCTGGTGCGGTTAAGTCCTTAATGGATGAGCTGCATGAGGAATTTATTCGTGAAGAGATGCCAAACCGTGTGAAGATTACCTCTTCATGCTGTCAGATTAACTGTGGTGGGCAGGGTGATATTGCAATCAATATCCAGCATACCAAGCCACCAAAGATCAACCATGACCTGGTTTCCGGTGTCTGTGAGCGCCCAACCGTTGTGGCTCGTTGCCCAGTTGCTGCGATTCGTCCAGCAATCGTCAACGGTAAGCCTTCACTTGAGGTTGATGAGAAGAAGTGTGTCTGCTGTGGCGCATGTTTTCCTCCATGTCCCCCAATGCTGATCAACGATCCTGAGCACTCCAAGTTGGCAATCTGGGTGGGCGGCAAGCACTCGAATGCACGTAGCAAGCCAATGTTCCATAAGCTGGTTGCTGCAGGCCTCCCTAATAATCCTCCACGCTGGCCTGAGGTTGGTGCAGTGGTCAAGAAGATCCTCGCGGTCTACAAGGAAGATGCAAGAGATTGGGAGCGTATGGGTGAGTGGGCCGAACGTATCGGCTGGCCAGCATTCTTCGAGAAGACTGAGCTTCCATTCACTAAATACCATATCGATACCTGGCGCGGTGCAACTGCCAGACTGAATGCCTCTACACATATCCACTTCTGATCTCGTTGTTAGCGAAATCTTGGGTCTATGGTTTTAAGATATTAAAAGGATTGTTTAGATGAAAATTTCAGTACAGGTAAATGAGGGGCCATATCAGCATCAGGCCTCTGACAGTGCCTACAATTTTGTAAAGGCGGCACTGGAGAAGGGGCATGAGATATTTCGTGTCTTCTTCTATCACGATGGTGTAAATAACGGGACTCGCCTGGCGACTCCACCACAGGATGATCGTAATGTTCAACAGCTCTGGAGTGATCTCTCCAAGGAGCATGAGCTTGATCTGGTGATCTGTGTTGCAGCGGCTCAGCGTCGCGGCATTGTGGATGATGGCGAGGCAGAGCGTAATGGCAAAGATGCGACCAACATCATGGATGGGTTTCGTATCTCTGGTCTGGGTCAGCTGATTGAGGCTGGGGTTCAGTCCGACCGTCTGGTTGTCTTTGGTGATTAATAGGAGAAGCACAAATGTCTGAGATTAAAAAGTTTCTCTATGTAAATCGTAGAGCCCCTTACGGAACTGTATATGCACTGGAGTCACTTGAGGTGGTTCTGATTGGCGCAGCCTTTGATCAGGATGTAAGTCTGGTATTCATGGATGATGGCGTTTTTCAGCTGAAGAAAGATCAAAATAGTGAAGCTTCAGGAATGAAGAACTTCTCGCCAACGTTCAACGCGCTGGGTGATTATGATGTCAACAAGATCTATGTCGAGAAAGAGTCGCTAGAGGCTCGTGGTCTGACCATGGATGATCTGATGGCACTTACCTATGAGGATGAGGATGATGATTGGGCTGAAAAATCATCAATGCATCTGGTCTCTGCCGATGAGATTCGTGATCTCATGGAAGAGAGCGAAGTGGTTCTGAGTTTCTAGGATAGAAGGGGATTAAATTATGCTACACATTGTAAACAAGTCACCTTTTGAAAAGGATTCATTCACCTCCTGTATGGCTCATGCGACTGACAGCAGTACGGTTCTGTTGATTGAGGATGGTGTCTATGCAGCTCTGAAAGGTAGTTCAGTTGAGGGAGATCTCTCCAAGGCCAAGGTCGTGGCTCTGCAGAGTGATGTTGCGGCTCGAGGAATCGAGGGCAATCTCGTAGAGGGAGTTGATCTGGTTGATTATGCCGATTTTGTTGATCTTGTCGCTAATGGCGATGGGGTTCAATCCTGGGTGTAAGAGAGTTAATTATTAAGTTTTATTTTTTACCTGTTTTTTAGGAGAAATGTTATGAGTATTGATGTAAACGGTCAGGCTGTAGAAGTTGATGAAGAGGGTTACCTCTCCGATATTAATGATTGGACAAGAGATGTGGCTGCAGTATTGGCTGCTGATGAGGATGTTGAGTTGACTGATGCACATTGGGAGGTAATTGACTTCCTGCGTGAGTATTACGACGAGTATCAGATTGCCCCTGCAGTACGTGTATTGACCAAGGCTCTTGGTAAAAAGCTTGGTAAGGAGAAGGGTAACAGCAAGTATCTGTATGAGTTGTTCCCATTCGGCCCTGCAAAGCAGGCTTGTAAGATTGGTGGGTTACCCAAGCCAACAGGCTGTATCTAAGTTCTCACTCAGCTTACCGACTGTAGCGCCCCATTGCGGCGTTTGAAAATGGTAATTTACACTTGTAAATTCACATTTTCTGCCTTGCACTGGAACCCTGCAGTCGGCAATCTGAGCAATAATTTATTCAGGAGTTAGTTGTACTGCAACCTCCTGATTTTGCACAGTAATTTACCTGTAGAGAAAATGTCGCGGAGGCGATAGGCGTATGTTAACTGAACTGTTTGCCATACTTTTTTATGTAGCCACGGCCATTCTGGTGATTGGCGTTGCTCTGAGAGTCGTTGCCTACTGGCGCACCCCGGCTCCGCTCAAAATTCCTACCATGCCTGCACCTAGAACACAGACAGGGATGGTCTACCGTATGGCCCGCGAGGTTGTACTGTTTGAAAGCCTGTTCAAGTCCAACAAGTGGATCTGGATATTTGGCTGGATGTTCCATATGGCACTGTTCCTGGTGCTTGCTCGTCATGTTCGTTATTTCCAGGAGTTTCCCTGGTTCTGGGTCAATATTGTTCAACCCTTTGGCAAGTATGCAGGATTTGCCATGATCGCCGGTCTTGCAGGACTCTGGGCACGTCGTTTTATTGTGGAGCGGATTCGTTACATCAGTACTCCATCCGACCACCTGATGCTACTACTGCTGCTTGGTATTGGTGTAAGCGGGATGATGACAACCATGGTATTCCATACCGATATTGTTGCCCTTAAAGAGTTTATGTTGGGGGTAATCTCGTTTGATCTATCCCATGAGCTGCCAGCAGACCCAATTTTGATTGTTCATCTTTCACTGGTTATTCTGTTGATGGTGATCTTCCCGATCAGTAAATTGATGCATGCCCCAGGCATTTTCTTTAGCCCAACCCGTAATCAAATCGATGATTCACGTGAGAAGCGACATATCGCTCCATGGGCAGCAGAGATGGAGAAATAATTGTGGCCAGAGTAAAGATTGATGCTCCAGAGCTGACAGAGTACGTAGAGATTCCTGTGCTGCAGGAGGGGGCTATGGCTCACTCCTCACCATTTGTGGCCAAGCCAGACCACCAGGAGGCGCTGAACTTCCCGGGCGAGCTGGTTGATGATTGGCATGACCGGGCAATTGCGAAGATGGCAGATCTGAACAAGACCTCTCGTAGCTTTAGCCTGTTCCTCGATATCTGTGTCCACTGTGGATCCTGTACCGACAAGTGTCACTACTTCCTCGGTACTGCAGACCCCAAAAACATGCCGGTTGCTCGTCAGGAGCTACTGCGTAGTGTCTACCGTCGTTACTTTACCTTTGCCGGCAAGTTCTTCCCCAACCTGGTGGGGGCGAAGGATCTGACCCGTGAAACTCTGGATGAGTGGCACAGCTACTATCATCAGTGTTCAGAGTGTCGTCGCTGCTCCGTTTTCTGTCCCTACGGTATTGATACTGCAGAGATCACCATGGCTGCACGAGATATTCTCGATGCTGTCGGTTATGGCCAGAAGTATGACAATGAGATTTTGGGCAAGGTGCTAAAGATTGGTAACAATCTGGGTCTGCCAGGCCCCGCTCTGAAGGCGACTCTGGAGGATCTCGAAGAGGATCTGGAGGATGAGACTGGTCTGCCAATTCGCATGCCACTTGATGAGAAGGGTGCAGACGTGCTGTTGATCACCCCATCGGCAGACTTTTTTGCAGAGCCCCATATTGATGGACTGCTGGGTTATGCCAAGGTATTCCACCAGGCTGGAATTAGCTGGACCATGAGCTCTTACGCCTCTGAAGGTGCCAACTTCGGTATGTTTATCGGCAACTATGCAACCATGAAGAGTGTTGCGGAGAGAATTCGTACCGCAGCTCTTGAGTTGGGTGTGAAGCGGGTAATTGTTGGTGAGTGTGGCCACGCATGGCGTGTTGCCTACAGCTTCTGGAATACCCTTGCTGGTACCGGACACGGTGCTGCGGCAGATGACAAATATGCGCAGATGCTGCAGAAGCAGCTTGATCCGCGCTATCCCGCCCCCCAGCACATCATAGAATTTACCTACGATTTGATGCAACGTGGCGCCTTGAAGATTGATAAATCGGCAAATGACCACCGTACCGTTACCTTCCATGACTCCTGTAACGTGGCACGTGGATCTGGTATGGGCGGTATTGAGCGTGGCCAGTTTATTCTGCCTCGTGAGGTTATCAAGGGTGTGGTCAACAATTACGTCGAGATGGATAGCTCTACCATGTATGAGGAGACCCTCTGTTGTGGTGGTGGCGGCGGTCTGCTGACAGACGATCTGATGGAGCTCCGTGTCAAGGGGGCAATGCCTCGCATGAATGCTCTCCATAAGGTGTTTGAGGAGGAGGGGGTAGATACCCTTGCAGCAATATGTGCAATTTGTAAGAGCCAGTTCACCAAGGTGCTGCCTTATTACAAGATGCCAATGGATATGATTATAAGTGTTCACCAACTGGTTGGTGATGCACTGGTGTTTGAGAACAACGATTAAAGCAATGATTAATTTAAAAGATAGGAGCATCTGATAATGGCAACGCCAAGTGATGAGATGAACAAAGAGCTGAATTTCCGTCGTTACGAGGACTATCCTCGTGAAGAGTTTGGACGTTTTTACGATAACGATGAGATGATCTGGCAGGCTAGCTGGACCCACAAGTGTCCCACCTACGTTCACCAGACTCCACCCTGTCAGGCTAGTTGCCCATCAGGTCATGATGTTCGTGGCTGGCTCGATATCGTCCGTGGCCTCGATACCCCACCAGAGGGTGTGACCATGGAAGAGCATGCATTTCGTCTCTACACCGAGGCCAACCCCTTCCCTTCAACCATGGGTCGAGTCTGTCCTGCACCCTGTCAGGATGGCTGTAACCGTAATGAGGTTGAGGATTTTGTAGGGATTAACTCGATTGACCAGTTTATCGGTGACAGCGCCCTGGAGAGTGATCTCGGGTTTGAGTCTGGCGAGGATAGCGGCAAGAAGGTTGCAATCATCGGTGGCGGTCCAGCAGGATTGGCGGCAGCCTACCAGCTGCGCAAGATTGGTCACGGTGCAACCATCTTTGATGACCATGACACCCTGGGTGGAATGATGGTCTACGGTATTCCTGGATATCGTACCCCACGTGAGATGCTGGCCGGTGAGGTCAAACGTATTACTGATATGGGTGTTGAGCTCCGCCTCAATACCCGTGTTGGAACTGATATCTCTGTAGAGGATATTGAGAAAGAATTTGATGCTGTTTTCTGGGCAATTGGCGCCCAGTCTGGCCGTCCACTACCTATTGATGGTGCCGAGGCTCCCAACTGTATTACCGGTGTTGCCTTCCTTAGTGCCTTCAACTCTGGTCGACTGAAACATGTATCTGGCAAGGTGGTTGTGGTTGGTGGTGGTGATACCTCCATCGATGTCGCCTCTGTTGCCCGCCGTATTGGCCATATTGATACGCCTCATGACAATGATCGCCCAGAACATATCATTATGGGTGATACTGCACATGATGTTGCAGATACTGCGGCCCGTGAGGGTGCTGAGGTTCTGTTGATCTCGCGTCAGCCAATCGAAAACATGAGTGCAGCACAGCACGAGATTGATGATGCCCTGCGTGAGGGTGTAGAGATCCGTGGCTCACTGAGCCCTGTCGAGGTTGTCCTCGATGCAGATGGCCGTGCTACCGGTCTCAAGGTGGTGCAGCTCAGTTACGAGTCCGGCAAGGCCGAGCCTATCGAGGGTACAGAGGAGATTCTTGAGTGTTCACTAATCGCCTCAGCAATCGGGCAGACTGGTGATTTCACCGGTTATGAGGATCTTGACAATGGTCGTGGTCTGATTGATGCCACCAAAAACTATGCAGTAAAGGGCAAGCCAGGACACTTTGTTGCTGGCGATATCATCCGTCCACATCTACTCACTACAGCAATTGGCCAGGCGTCAGTTGCGGTTGAGTCAATTAATGAGTACCTGAAGGGTGAAGAGTTGTCAGTCCGACCAAAGGTTGACGTACATCACTTCCAGTTGGGGGATCAGCTACAGCGTGCAGGTCTTGAGCCAGAGAACTTTGCGCCAGAGGGTGATGGCAGGGAGAAGGAGGATGGACTCAGAGGTACCGATAGCAGCAAGTTTGCGATCCATAACTATGAGGACCGCTCTTTTGCCTCGGTAATTACCCATGAGAAGCTCTTCCTGGGCCATTTCGAGAATAGTCCGCGCAACCACCGCAGTTTCAAGGAGGTTGATGCTGAGGTAGTTCTGCAGAACTTCGAGGAGCGCATGGTCGGCCTGGACAAGGATACTGCGGTTGCAGAGGCAAAGCGCTGCATGAGCTGTGGTATGTGCTTTGAGTGTGATAACTGCGTTATCTTCTGTCCCCAGCAGGCAGTATTCAAGGTGCGCAAGAATGAGAGCGCCATGGGTCGTTACGTAGATACGGACTACTCTAAATGTGTTGGCTGCAACATCTGTGAGGACGTATGTCCAACCGGTTATATCCAGATGGGGCTCGGTGAGTAGATACCACAACCAGAGGTTGAATGTGATGTTGTCACAAATGTTAAAACAGATTTCAAGACAGCGTGTCACAGTGGTGGCACTGGTTCTGAGTTCATTGATGGGTTATGCCTCGATCGCTCAGAGTGGCGGCGATCATGATGGAGCCAGATCATCTATCAGCTCCAACGCGGGTGACGCCTGTGTGCGCGAGACCGCATGGATGCGACGCAACCACATGGAGCTGTTGCAGCACGATCGTGATCGTACCCTGCAACTTGGGATCCGCCCGGTTGAGGGTAGCATCAAGGGGTGTGTTGAGTGCCATACTCAGCAGGATGACCATGGAAACAGCATTGCAATTAATGCGGAGGATCAGTTCTGCAGTAGTTGTCACGCCTTTACCTCGGTGAGCATAGACTGTTTCGAGTGTCATGCAACCAAACCAGACCAGCCCAGAATCGCTGTTGGGAGTTCTGCAAAATGAGTCAAGATCAGACAACAGACAACAGAACAGAAGAGATGGATTCTCAGTTAGAGAGTCGGCAGCGTCGTCGCTTTATGGTCCAGGCTGCGGGTGCAACCGCACTAATCGCACCAGGAATTACCCTGATGACTATTGCCCAGGCAGATCAGGATCAGCCAGAGGGCGCAAGCAGCAGCAAGCGTTGGGGCATGTTGGTTGATACCAACAAATGTACAGACGGATGCAGCGACTGTGTCTCCGCCTGTCAGCAGGAGAATGGCTGGGGCGAGGGCTCAACTGATGAGTCTCAATCCAACCCACAACAGAAGGCGCAGTGGATCCGTACCGTAACCATCCGCGACAAACAGACTGGACATACCGATCAGCTGCCGATGATGTGTCAGCACTGCGAGAATCCAGCCTGTGTAGATGTCTGCCCAACTGGTGCCTCGATGAAGCGAGCTGATGGCATTGTGTTGGTTGACAAACATATCTGTATCGGTTGCCGCTACTGCATGATGGCCTGCCCATACAAGGCACGTTCCTTTGTCCATGAGCCACTGCATGACCAGAAGAGCAACTCACCCCGCGGCAAGGGAACAGTTGAGGCATGTACCATGTGTGTACATAGAGTGGACCGTGGTGATCAGCCAGCCTGTGTTGAAAAGTGCAGCAGTGGAGCAATGATGTTTGGTGATCTGAATGATCCCAATAGCGATATTTCCAAGAAACTGGCAGAGGTTGACTCTACCCAGATTCGTGCCGATCTTGGGTTGAACCCAGGTATCCGTTACAGCGGGATTTAAGGAAAACAGAGATGAAAAGAGTCGTCTACAGCGGAATAGAGGGTCGTAGCCTTGGCTACTGGGGATTGATGGGAGCACTGGGATTTTTCATCCTGATGGCTGCCGGGGCATTCCTCTATATGGAGCACAGTGGCCACCACGTAACCGGGATGAACAACCAGGTTGTCTGGGGAATGCCGCACGTATTTGCGATTTTCCTGATTGTTGCCGCTTCTGGTGCCCTTAACGTAGCCTCGATTTCATCAGTTTTCAACCAGAAGATCTACAAACCGATGGCCAGAATGTCGGCAATGTTGGCATTGACCCTGCTGGCGGGCGGGTTGGTGGTTCTACTGCTCGATCTTGGGCGTGCAGACCGTATGATCACCGCAATAACCTCATACAACTTCAAATCAATATTTGCCTGGAACATAATCCTCTACACAGGGTTCTTCGTGATTGTGCTCACCTATCTCTGGACCATGTTTGATCCAAAGATGCATCAGCATACCCGCAAGGCTGGTACTGCAGCCTTTATCTGGCGACTTGTGTTGACCACAGGTACCGGATCGATCTTCGGCTTCCTCTCAGCCAGACAGGGCTACGATGCGGCGATCATGGCGCCCATGTTTATTATCATGTCATTTGCATTCGGCAAGGCGATCTTCATGATCCTGCTGATCGGGATCTATCGCTATACCGACCGCTCCATCAGTGCCGATCTGATTGAGCGCCTCAACAATCTGTTTGGGGTCTTTGTGGCTGCGGTTCTCTACTTTACTGTGGTCTTCCATCTGACCAACCTCTATGCTGCAGAGCATGCCGGTTTTGAGCGCTTTATCCTGATGGATGGTGGTATCTACACCTTCCTCTTCTGGGTTGTTCAGGTTCTGCTGGGCGGGGTTGTTCCACTAATCCTGATCTACCACCCCTCATTTCGTTATGACATTCGCTCACTCATTACCGCATCCTCGCTGGTGATTGTGGGTGGATTTGCCCATATCTACGGCATTGTAGTCGGTGGTCAGGCCTTCCCTCTGGTGCTCTTCCCGGGCAAAGAGGTTAGCAGCAGCTTCAATGAGGGGGTGGTAAATAGCTACACCCCATCACTTCCAGAGATTCTGTTGGGGCTTGGTGGAGTTGCTGTTGCGATCGCGCTCTTCCTGTTTGCAATCAAGATGTTGCGCCTGGTGCCAGACAATCTTGATGCCGAGCACACAGAGAATATCACTGAGGTTCCAGCCTAAGCGTGGAACAGTCTGCCATTGAAGCAGCTCTACATCTCTGCAGCCCATAAATCTTCAGGGAAAACAACCGTAACTCTAGGCCTCTGTGCAGCATATGCTGCACGGGGCCTCTCTGTATCCCCATTCAAGAAGGGCCCTGACTATATTGATCCAATGTGGCTCTCGATGGCATCAGGCCTACCGTGCCATACCCTGGATTTCTATACCATGGAGCGTGAAGAGATACTCGCGCTCTACCATGCAGAACAGGCAGGTTCAGACCTCTCTATTGTAGAGGGCAACAAGGGGCTATTTGATGGCCTTTCGGTTGATGGTAGTGATAGTAATGGAGCGATGGCAAAACTGCTGGATCTACCAGTTGTGTTAGTAATAAACACCAATGGAATCACCAGAGGTATTGCCCCGTTACTGCTGGGGTATCAGAATTTTGACCCGGAGATCAATTTTGTAGGGGTAATCCTTAATCAGACTGGAGGTTCACGCCATGAGAAAAAATTGCAACAGGTGGTTGAACACTATACTGATATGGCTGTTCTGGGCACCATACCGCGTCATCCAGACCTGGAGATCGTAGAGCGTCACCTTGGACTGGTTCCAAGCAATGAGGCCCATGAGGCTCGCAACAAGATTGAGACCATTCGCAGAGTTGTCGAGGAGCAGGTAGATCTTGATCGTCTGCTGGAGCTTGTTCCTGACTCTCAGGAACAGGATGATCATTCTGTTTCAGAGGTGATAGGTGATAGCTCTGTTCAGAGTGTGGTGACACCACCACTGCGGGTTGGGATTGCCAGAGATGAGGCGTTTGGTTTTTACTACTCGGCAGATCTGGATGCGTTTCGTCAACAGGGGGTAGAGTTGGTTCCGTTCAGTCCACTTCATGACAGTGATCTGCCGGATGTAGACGGCCTCTTTATTGGGGGAGGTTTTCCCGAGACCCACATGGCTCAACTGGAGCAGAACCGCTCTATGCGTAGACAGATTTATGATGCCATTGAGAATGGAGTACCAACCTATGCGGAGTGTGGCGGCCTGATGTATCTGTCACGTCAGATAAGCTGGGGTGATGATTGCCGTGAGATGGTGGGGATAGTTGACGGCGACAGTGTGATGCACAAGAGACCCCAGGGGCGTGGGTACGCCCGCTTCCAGCGTAGTGGAGAGTCATCTGATACCCCAGCACATGAGTTTCACTACTCATCACTTGAGAATCTTGCAGAGGATACGGAGTTTGCCTACTCGATTCATCGTGGCTTTGGGGTTGATGGCAGGCACGATGGAATTGTCTACAAAAACCTTCTGGCAAGTTATGTCCACCAGAGAAACAGCAGACAAAATCCATGGGTTAAAGAGTTTGTCGACCGTGTCAGAGAGATAAAAAACGAGACTAAACAGGAAAAATAGATGATTACAGTTACAGAAAATGCACTCGGTTTTATTAACCACTCCATAGAGACAGGTGGTATTGAAAATGAGCTGGGGCTCAGGGTTGCCATCAAAGAGTCGTCAGATGGTGGGTATGATTATGGTATCGGATTTGACGAAAAACGTGAGAGTGATCTTGAATTCAAGTTCGGAGAGGTAACGGTGTTCATCAATGAAGAGCTGCGAGAATATCTGGAAGACGCTACCCTGGATTATGTGGAGATGGATGGCGGGGAGATGAGCCTGATTGTGCTCAATCCAAATGACCCTACCTACACCTCTCCATCGAAAAAGAGAAACTAAATATGGCGTTCATGCGGATTGCCCATAAATGGCACAAGGATGACAAGCATGAAATAAGTGAGCTGGCTGGTTCACTATCCTATAACTGCTGGAAGTTCTCCCTGAAGATGGTTAGAAACCTGCAGGATGAGAAGTTCTATTTCACCTCCAAATCCCAGGGTCTGGAGGTGATGACCGAAATGTTGATTTTTCTGATCCAGATTACAGACCGACTGGTTTATGACTCTATGGAGCCTGATATACGGGGACAGTTCATCGGTGCAATGGCCTATCGGTTGCTAGATATTGTTGAGGATAACTATGCCGACCTGCCAGAGCAGGGGCCTGACCGTACCGATCTGGTAGGGTTGATAAACGAGAGGGCAGCTGACTATGCAGAATTCAGTTTTGGTGACGATGGGCCAAGCTACCACTTTATTCGTTACTTTGGAGAGAGAGTAGGTGCCATTATGGGTGACGACCAGGACAACCGCTGGGTGATTGATCAGATCATGGAGATTGAGGTCCCGGACGCCATTGAGGCACTGAAAAAATCAATCGAGGGAATTGTCGGTGTTGAATTGAATTAAGGGAACACAATACTTAAGTCCCCGTCATAACTCCTAACTGCTCTTCAGCGGAATAACCCAACTACAGAAGTGTCTGACATCACGCTCCAGACCATCCTCAAAGCCTGATGAGTACTCCTGCGTAATCTCGTGCTCCTCACGCCTGGGGTTGCGTAGATAGCCTGCCATCCACCCCTCCATATACTCAGAATTAACATTCATCTCAATCATTCTGCAGACGGCATCGTAGTAGCTGATCTCACTCATGGTCGTCCTATTATCCTGAAAATATCAAACCAGGGCAATCAGGACCAGAACAAAAAGGACTACTGCCAGTAGAAGCAGAATTGCACTCTGCCACTCGCCTGCCTCAGCCTTGGGGCTGTTTGTCATCATGTGTCTGGCTCTTGGAAAGATGTAGATAATCATCATCAGCAGAAGCAGGGCTGAGCCAATTTTCATCCAGTCCATATGGTCACCTCACTGTTCTAAAAAGAAAAAAGCCCCGACAGTGCGGGGCTTTTGCATTGTTGGGTAAATTAATATCAGTCGTCTCTCATCGCACCAAGAATGTGGAGCAGATGGACAAACAGATTGAATATATTCAGATAAAGACCAACGGTCATCATAATGTAGTTGGCATTTGGATCGTGAATCATGCGGCTGGTGTCATAGAGAATGAAACCGCTCATCAGCATGATAATCACCCCGGATATCGCCAGTGAGAGTGCAGGAATATTAAAGAAGATGTTTGCCAGCATAACCACTAGCGCCATCATCAGACCTGCAATCAGGAATCCACCCATAAAGCTGAAATCCTTCTGGGTGGTCAGGGCGTAGCCAGAGAGCCCAAGAAAGATAATTCCGGTTCCACCAAATGCAGTTGCAATCAGCTCGCCACCATTTGGCATACTCAGATAATGGGTTAACATTGGGCCCAGACCAAAACCAAGAAGACCGGTAATTGCAAACACAACCCCAAGACCGCTGGCAGAGTTGGCTGTACGAGGAAGAACCAGCCATATCAGCCCTAAAGCTCCCAGTGAGGATACAAGACTTACCCCCGGTGATGTCTGCATGACTACAGAGAGAGCAGCCATCAGGGCACTAAAGATCAGGGTTGTAGAGAGTAGGGTGTAGGTACTCTTGATAACCTTGTTGGTAGCAAGAGTTGACTCCTGGCTACGTGATATAGATTGTTCCATTGGGTTCATGATTTTCCTCAAATTTTAAGTAGTCAATATTGAGATATTAGAACATAAAAGTGGTCAATGGTTCCGTAAAATTGGTCACCATGTGGTGGGCACCTGGGCAGGCTCCTGGAATCCTCAGCAATGGACTCTATTGGCTAAACAGCTCCTGATCAGTCTGGATCTCACCACTTTCCAGTTCAGCATCCACCGCCTCACGAACCTCTACAATCACCAGATTAACATTGATGTCGGCTCCAGCCAGTGGGTGATTTCCATCAATGGTAACCTCGCTATCACTGACGGCAGTGATAGTAACAGGGATATCATGTCCGTTCTTCTGGGTGAAGAACTGCATGCCAACATGGATTTCGCGCTCTGTGTTGAACTGACTGATAGGGACCACCTGGATTTTTGATTTATCCCGCTCCCCATAGCTATCAGCAGGGTCAAGAGCAAAGGTGATACTCTCTCCTGCCTGACGCCCTTCAACCTGCTTCTCAATGGCGGGCAGCACCGTTGCGTGGCCCTGAATAAAGGAGAGGGGTTCACTATGATCGGTACTATCGATCACCTCTCCCTTGTCGTCGACCATCTTGTATTCGATGGTAACGACTCGATCTTTACATATTTTCATCGTGCAAACTGTACTCGTGAGAAGAAGAATCAGCGGATATTACAGGTAATTTTTCACAAATTACAGTAGAGAATAGTTGACTGATCTGCTGGTGACATGCAGACTGCCAAGCTTGTTTTAACAAAAGGATTTCTGGTTATGCTGTGGAACTTCATGATGCATGCCCTGATGGGGTGGTTGGGGGCATATTTTTTCCTGCCAACGGCGGAGAGGATTGGGATTGCCATTCTGGTCGTCTGTGTGACCCAGGCTGCTGATCAGGTTCGGATACGAAAAGAGAAGTTTGCTGAAATAGAGGCCCTCCCCGAGAAGGATCGTGAGCAGGCCGGTAGAGAGCTGGAACAGAACATCACCCGGTTGATGAGTAAAATATTTGTTCAGAATGTTGCGCTTTATACGGCTGTACTATTATTGACTGCGCATGCGGCAAGGTTAAACGGCTGGTTATAGGAGTAGATCGTGGGTGGTGAAGAGATAGAGAGCAGCGACGAATTGGATCAGAGCCACTACTTCTGTCGCAATAATGCCTATACCAGGCTGACTGGGGGGGATGGTGAGGTTGCGCTGGTGGACAAGCGTGATCCAAAGCAAACCGTCAGCCTGGAGCCCTGGTTAGCCACCGTCTTTATGCTGGCCGATGGGCAGCATACCGTGGGCGAATTGATCGGCCACCTTCGGGGGCAGTATATGGAGCAGCCACCGGCAGAGTTGGAGCGTACCATTCTCTCTGTGGTGGAGCGTTTGGTGGATTCAGGGACGGTCAGGCTGAATGAGGCACCCATTGAGCCTGCCTACCACCTTGCCAGACCCATTGAGGAGCTGGATCCGGAAGAGGCGAAGCGTTTTCTGCAAGAGGATGGTTACTACCAGTTACCGCATTAAACTGAGACGCTTGGGGGAGGGGATAAAACGAGATGATGTGTGGAATGAACAATAGGGAGGCAACCTTCTCGGTGATTGGCGCCTTTATTGCGACCCTGTTGGCCTCTTTTATGAGTTACACCATTCTGGAGGAGGACCATGTGCCAATGATTCTCGCCTCTACCGGGGCCTCCGCAATGCTGATCTTTGCCCTGCCCCACAGCCCGGTTTCACAGCCATGGAATCTGGTTGGAGGACACATCACCTCTGCATTTGTCGGGATCAGCTGTCTGCTTCTGATTGATAGCCCCCTGCTCGCTTCATCTGTCGCCATTGCTGTAGCGATGGTGTTGATGCACGTCCTGCGGTGTATGCACCCGCCCGGTGGGGCCACAGCAGTGACTGCCGCGATCGGGAGCCAACAGATTGAGAATCTGGGTTATGCCTTTATGGTGGTTCCAGTCTTTTTGAATGCGATCATTCTGCTCTCTATTGCGATGGCTGTTGGGGTGTTACGTGAGAAGAATCCCTTCTATCAAGATACTACTCATCATCCAGATTTTTAATTGCCCATATAGCGGCTTCAACACGGGTTTTTAGCTGTAACTTTCTCAGGATATGTTTCATGTGGACCTTGACGGTACCGTCAGAGATATCTAATTGACGCGCAACAACCTTGTTGCTCATGCCATCCATAACCAGCCGTAGAATCTCAGCTTCACGGTTGGTCAGGTTTGCCTCTGCAGAGGAGTGGGGCGATAGATGATCATCACGAATTGACTTTGCCAATAGTGTGGTCAACTGTTCACTAATGACGGTCTGCCCGTCAGCAGCCTGCTCAATTTTTTCCAGGATATCTTCCGGCTCCATATCTTTCAGCAGGTAACCATCCGCACCACTGCGTAACGCATCAAGGACGTTGGACTCATGGTTTGAGACTGTCAGCATGATGACTTTTGAGGGGAGGTTATCCTGCTTGAGAAGTTTCAATGTCTCAATTCCGTTCATCCCTTTCATGTCGATATCAAGTAGGATCAGATCGGGTTTTGTCTCAGCGGCAAGCCGGATACCTTCATTTCCATTTGCAGCCTCCCCAACCACGGAGAATCGGGGGTTCATGGAGAGCAGATTCCTGACCCCTTTGCGAAACAGGGGGTGGTCATCAATAATGATGAGGGTGATTAGGTTTGGTTGATCCACGCGGTGATGTCTCCAGTTGGTTCATGGTGTTCTACGGGGGTAAAATTGATCTCAACAGTGGTGCCACTCCCATTGCGTCTGCTGATCTTATAGACCCCATTCAATGCGGTTGTACGCTCTTGCATGATGGAGAGGCCAAAGTGCCCTTGGCGGATCAGATTTTCGTCCACACCAATGCCATCATCCTGAATGGTTAGAGTGATCGCCTTGGTGGGTGTGCAGCGCAGTTCGACCCAGACATTGGAGGCCTCTGCATGCTTGTGTACATTATTCAGGGCCTCACGAAGGATATAGACCAGATGGATGGCCTCATGGGGGTTGACCCTGCAATCACCCAGACGGATATCCAGCATGATCTTCACGTCTTCCCGTTGCCTGAAATCCTCAATTGACTGTTTGATGGTATTGCCCAGTTCATCGGTCCCGATGGAGAGTCTGAAGGTGGTGAGCAGTTCACGGAGTTGACGGTAGGCATTATTAAGTTCGGTACGAATATCTGTCGCAATGGTCTGGGCCACTTCACTGTTCTCGATCTCCGAGAGGTGTTTTTGGATGCGACTAACCTCAATTTTCAGGTAGGAGAGTGATTGTGCTAAGGAGTCATGTAACTCACGGGCAATACTGCTCCGTTCATGGTTAAGAATGTTCTCCTTCTCTTTGATGGTGCCACGAGCAATGGTGATTGCGGCCCCAATCTGCTCTGAGATCATCTGGATGGTGGAGGTTTGCCACTCATCCAGCTGCTTTCCATCGGGTTTCAGCATCAACAGGCCGTAAGAACGAGAGCGGTTACGGTCTTTGATGGGGGTCACAAATTCACTGCCACTGTTTTCGGTTGATGAGAAGCACCCTTTGCAACCTGCACTACAGTGGTGATCCCGCAGATTGGAGGCGAGGACATGCCCCCTCATGGCGCTGGCATCGGAGAGGCAGATCAGCCCGGACTTGATGTTGAGAAGTTGGTCTATTTTCTCAAGAATTCTCTCGTAGCTTCTGGAGCTTGTGGGGTTCTGGGCAAGAATGCTGGAGGTGTTGTAGAGCAGCTCCATGGTGTTCTTTTTCTGTTTCAGATCCTCCGTCTTCTCATGGATCTCCCTCTCTTGATCAATGTAGGTTTTAGAGAGCTCGGTAGACATCGCATTGAAGGTGTTTACCAGTCGAGTGAGTTCATTGTTTCCACTCACCGATGCCTGGTAGCTGAAATCACCCTCTCGGATCTTTTGTGTTGCCGTCATCAGAGTTTGCAGAGGGGTGAGAATCCTGGAGTAGAGAAAAATCATGATCATCAGAACAATGGCAATGGCAATAAACAGGCTGCTCGACTCGATGAGGTGAAGCGTCTTGATCTTCTCCTCCATCTCCAGCTCCAGCTCTTTTACCATGCTGTCAATCTTACGGACAAAATAGCTGACAAGACCCATATAGCGCTGCCGGATCAGGTTTCGTGAGGTCTTTGTCAATGCATCCCACTGGGCGTCACCCTCTCTTCCCGGAAAGTAGGAGGGGTCCTCCATTTTTTCATAAACAAACAGTATGGGTTTGATCTGATACTGCCATACCCGAACAACCTCCTGGTAGGTCTGGTTGATTTGGCTGTTCGGATCCTTTGGGACGGATGACCGGATACTGGGATGGTGAAGCCGTGAATCAAAGTTGTGGACATGGCTGGAGAAGAGGTCCCCGGGAGCGGATGGGCTCGGTTCGGTGGTGGTGCCGGCATTCTTGTAGACCAGGTCAGTTGCAATCTGGAATGATTTCATCCGAAGAGAGCCCGCCTGGTTGATTGCACTCGCCATTCCGGTGATTGATTCAGAGATAAAAATTGAGCTGAGCATGCTGATGAATGTCAGCAGTACGATTCCCCCTAGCGCAAGACCAAAACGAAGAATAAGGGACTGCTCTTTTGGTTGAGTTGACATATGTCTGTTATTTGTTGTGTGGGGAGCAATAGAGCTTCAGGAAAAGGGGATACCACCTAATGTGTTCTTGAGCGGTTAGGCTGGCTACTATCGTATAACATCTACTATGAATATCAATATATACAGGTAGATAGTTATTTACCACTCTATACCACCTTGGTGGTATTTAGAGAGAATAGTAGGCTCTACCCCTCCCTACAGGCTATTGCATAGATAGCACTGCATCGATAGATTGCACACTCCATAGCAGGTTCAGCACTATTTTCTGCAGTAGCTAAGAGAGGAATCGAGATGCCAAGTTTTAGAGCCCAGCAGCTTTCAGTACTCACCATGAACACCTTTGCCTTTACCGCGTGTTTTGCGGTATGGGTGATGTTCTCCATCATCGGAATTCCGATCAAGGAGCTGTTGACGCTCAGTGAGACCCAGTTTGGAATCCTGATCGCAACCCCGATCCTGACTGGATCGATCACCCGACTGCCGGTGGGCATGTTGACAGACAAATTTGGTGGACGGATTGTCTACTTTCTGTTGATGCTGGCTACGATTTTGCCACTCTGGTTTATCAGTGAGGCGACCGAATACTGGCAGTTTATTGTATTGGGGCTGTTTGTGGGTATCGCAGGCGCCTCGTTCTCGGTGGGTATCGCCTACACCGCACGCTGGTTTACCAAGGAGAAGCAGGGCTTTGCCATGGGTATCTTTGGTGCCGGTAACGCAGGTGCTGCACTGACCAAGTTTGTTGCCCCCTCACTGGTGGTGGCCTATGGCTGGGAGATGGTACCCAAGGTCTATGCTGTCGCCATGTTTGTCGTTGTTGTGCTCTACTGGATGTTCACCTATGAGGATCCTGAGCATAAGGTAGGGAGCCATATCACGATTGCCGATCAGCTGAAGATGTTGGGCGACCCCAAGATCTGGAAGTACATGCAGTACTACTCGTTGGTGTTTGGTGGGTTTGTGGGGCTCTCTCTGTGGATGACCAAGTACTACATTGCAGAGTATGGCTTTGATCTGACCACTGCAGCGCTCCTTGCGGCAGTCTTTGTGTTGCCATCCGGGGTTATTCGCGCGCTGGGCGGCTGGTTCTCGGATAAATATGGTGCCTACAAGGTGACCTGGTGGGTAATGTGGATCTCCTGGGTCTGCCTCTTCCTGATGTCCTATCCACAGACAGAGATGGTGATCAAGACCACTACCGGTAGTGTGGTTGTGGGTGTCGGTCTCAATGTCTGGGTATTCACCAGTCTACTGTTTGTTGTCGGTATCGCCTGGGGATTTGGAAAGGCCTCGGTCTTCAAGTTCCTCTCCGATGAGTATCCAGACAATATCGGTGTCGCCTCAGGCATTGTTGGACTGGCGGGGGGCATGGGGGGCTTTCTGCTACCGATCATGTTCGGTGCGTTGATCGACTTTACCGGTATCAACAGTGTGGTCTTTATGCTGCTCTATGGTGCCACCTCGGTCTCACTGGTCTGGATGCACTATACCTTCGCAAAAGATAAGCAGCGACAGGATGCTTTATTAGCAAGGGATCATGTGATGCGTGAGTATGAGCAGTCCCATGAGGATCTGGAGTCCTATGCCACTGCCAGGGCAGCAGTAGAGCAGTCCGAGATTATCGAGCAGTTCTATAACAGCTATACCTCTGCGCGTGAGAAGGCCAGGCAGGAGGCAGAGCGGTTGAAGCGACAGCGAATGGAGGGGACACTTCCGAGTGAGTCTCTGGAGTAGCCCATTCAGATTGTGTAGTTAGTTATTCAAATTTAATTTTTAGCGTTTTACTATTTTATTAACGATAAGGAGACAGTAATGTCGGATATCACCAAGTGGGACCCGGAAAACGAACAGTTCTGGGAGTCGGAGGGAAAAAGGATCGCAAACAGAAATCTCTGGATCTCGATCCCCAGTCTGTTAAATGGCTTTGCGGTATGGCTCTACTGGGGCATCATCACCGTGCAGATGCTCAACTTGGGGTTCCCCTTTGCAAAACCGGAGCTCTTCACCCTGATGGCCATTGCCGGTCTGACCGGTGCAACACTGCGAATCCCCAGCAGCTTTTTTATACGTATTGCGGGTGGTCGAAATACCATCTTCTTTAGTACCGCACTATTGATGATACCGGCCATTGGTGCAGGTCTTGCGCTGCAGGATAAGGAGACTCCACTCTGGGTATTCCAGATTCTGGCATTCCTCTCTGGCTTTGGTGGGGGTAACTTCGCCTCCTCAATGTCAAATATCAGCTTCTTCTTTCCCAAGAAGCAGCAGGGGTTGGCGCTGGGGCTGAATGCAGGGCTGGGAAATGCAGGGGTAACCACTATGCAGATTCTGGTTCCTCTGGTGATGACCTTCGGAATCTTTGGTGGTGATCCAATGACGTTGGTGACCTCCTCTGGAACCCTGATTGGCAAGATTCCGGCAGGCTCTGACACCTACATCCATAATGCCGGGTTTATCTGGCTGGTTTTCCTGATTCCACTGGCCTTTGCCGGCTGGTTCGGGATGAATAACCTCAAGGTGGACCATGTCACCCCGCATCTGCCCTCTCCGATTGGTGCCTTCTCAATGATTACCATGATGCTGGGCATTGGATTTATGACAGCAGCGGCTGGACTCTATGTCATTCTTCCTGATCCAACAGGAATCGGTGCACCAGGGTGGGCGAAATGGCCGGTTATTGCAGGTATCCTGTTTATGACGGTCCAGATTCTGAAACTGCTCCCGGGGGATATCAAGCCCAATCTGAAACGCCAGTTCAAGATTTTCGAGAACAAGCACACATGGGTGATGAGCATCATCTACACCATGACTTTCGGAAGCTTTATTGGTTACTCTGCCGGTTTTGCTTTGGCGATCAAGGTGGTCTTCGGTTTCACCCATGTCATGGGTGCCGATGGCGCCATGATGCATGATGTGGCCAATCCAAATGGCCCCTCAGCACTGATGTATGCCTGGATGGGCCCCTTTATTGGCGCGCTGATTCGCCCCATTGGCGGCTGGATGGCAGATAAGATGGGTGGAGCCAAGGTGACACAATATGTCTCCTTGACCATGATTGGTAGTGCATTGGGTGTTGCCTATTTCCTCGCAGCGGCCTACCAGTCTGCAACCCCTGAGGAGTTCTTCTTCCCATTCTTTATCCTCTTCCTGATTCTGTTTGCAGCAACAGGAATTGGTAATGGTTCTACCTTCCGTACTATTGCAATGGTGTTTGATAAAGAGCAGGCAGGCCCTGTACTGGGGTGGACCTCAGCAGTGGCGGCCTATGGCGCCTTCATTATCCCTAAGGTGTTTGGTGAGCAGATCAAGGCAGCGACACCTGAGAATGCACTCTATGGATTTGCCATCTTCTATACGGTCTGTCTGGTATTGAACTGGTGGTACTACCTCGGTCCGAAGAGAGAGTTTGATAACCCGTAAAGGAAAAAATTCAGGGCAACCCACGCATACTTCTGCGCAGATTAACCAAACCCAACATAGATCTGCAGATGGGTTGTCCTGTTCTAAATCAATCTAGCTCCAACTAATTTTTAAAGGAGAGTTTTGTATGAGTCATTTTCTTGATCGTCTGAGATATTTTGGCAAAGTCAAGGATACCTTCTCAAAAGGGCACGGCATTACCACAACGGATGATCGTCAGTGGGAGGATACCTATCGTAATCGCTGGCGTCATGACAAGGTGGTTCGATCTACCCATGGTGTGAACTGTACCGGTGGTTGTTCCTGGCAGATTTTTGTCAAGAATGGTCTGGTTGCTTATGAGATGCAGCAGACCAACTATCCCCGTACCCGTGATGATCTGCCCAACCATGAGCCCAGAGGGTGTCAGCGTGGCGCCTCGTTCTCCTGGTATCTCTATAGCCCGCATCGGATCAAGTATCCATTGGTGAGAGGACGACTGGTCGACCTCTACCGCAGAGAGCGTGCAAGCGGTAAGGATCCTGTGGACTCATGGGCAGCGATTCAGAATGACCCTGCAAAGCGTGAAAGCTATGTCGGCGTTCGTGGACTGGGCGGATTTGTTCGCGCAGAGTGGGATGAGATGGTTGAGATGATAGCAGCGGCCAATATCCACACCATCAAGAAGTGGGGACCGGACCGGATCTACGGATTCTCCCCAATCCCGGCGATGTCGATGATCTCTTATGCGGCTGGCTCCAGGTACCTCTCCCTAATAGGTGCTGGAGTTGGCTCTTTTTATGACTGGTACTGTGATCTGCCCCCTGCCTCACCGCAGGTCTGGGGTGAACAGACCGATGTACCGGAGTCCGCAGACTGGTATAACTCAAAATACATTATTGTCTGTGGTGCCAACCTGCCGATGACCCGTACCCCGGATGCCCACTTTGCGGTGGAGTCCCGTTACAACGGTACCAAGATTGTGTCGATGGCGCCGGACTATGCAGAGTATGTGAAGTTTGCCGACCTCTGGATGCCGGTCAAGCAGGGTACAGACTCTGCTGCATTCCTGGCGATGGGCCATGTGGCACTGAAAGAGTTCCATATCAATCAGCAGGATCCATACTTTACAGAGTATGCACGTAGCTTTACCGACTTCCCGATGCAGGTCATTCTGGAGAAGCAGGGCGACAGGCTGGTTACCGGACGTTTCCTACGCGCCTCTGACTTTGACAACAACATGGGCGAGTCCAACAACCCGGAGTGGAAGACCATTGTTTTTGACAAGAAGAGCAACGCCTTTGTTGCGCCGAACGGTTCTGTAGGATTCCGTTGGGGTGAAGAGGGTAAGTGGAACATTCTTGAACAGGCCCACGGCAGAGAGACCGAGGCTGAGTTGAGCTGTATCGATAGCAAGGATGATGTGGTTGAGGTTACCTTCCCACACTTTACTCCGGAAGATGGCGACAGCCTGGTTCGCAATATCCCGGCACGCAAGCTGAAATTGGCCTCGGGTGAAGAGGTCTATGTCACCTCCGTGTTTGATCTGCAGGTTGCTCAGTACGGTATTGATCGTGGTCTGGGTGATAACCTGGCAAAAGATTACTCTGATGAGTCTGTACCTTATACTCCTGCATGGGCGGCCAAGGTAACTGGCGTGCCTGCTGCGGATCTGGAGCGTACCGGTCGTGAGTTTGCCGACAACGCCTCGAAGACCCGTGGTAAATCGATGGTGATTCTGGGTGCAGCAATCAACCACTGGTACCACAACGATATGAACTATCGCGGGATCATGAACCTGCTCCACATCTGTGGTTGCGTGGGTCAGTCTGGTGGTGGTTGGGCACACTATGTGGGTCAGGAGAAACTCCGTCCACAGGCGGGTTGGGCACCGATTGCCTTTGGTCTGGATTGGCACCGCCCACCGCGCCATACCGCCTCGACCACCTACTGGTATTTCCATACCGATCAATGGCGTTATGAGCGGGTTGAGGCCGATGGATTGTTAGCTTCTACCGCAAAGGGTCGTTATAAGGGTTACCAGCTGGGTGACTACAATGTGGTCGCACAGCGTCTTGGATGGACCCCATCCATGCCGCACTTTGACAAGAATCCGATTGAGATCGTCAAGGAGGCAGAGGCAGCCGGCGCAACCGATGAGGCGGGTGTATCCAGCTATCTGGCTGAGAAGCTGAAGGCGGGTGAGATCAACTTCGCCTACGAGGATATCGATGCGGAAGAGAATCATCCACGTAACCTGTTTGTATGGCGTTCCAACCTGATTGGTTGCTCCTCCAAGGGGCATGAGTACTTCCTCAAGCACCTGCTCGGCGCACAGAATGGTGTCATGAGTGAGGGTACTGAGGGTGCTGCCTGTCAGGAGATCAAGTGGAGAGAGAAGTCTCCAACCGGAAAACTGGATCTGATGGTGGATATCAACTTCCGCCTCAACTCTACTGGTGCCTACTCCGACATGGTTCTGCCAACAGCGACCTGGTATGAGAAGGCGGATCTGAACACCACAGATATGCACCCCTTCATCCACCCACTGGGTAAGGCGGTGGATCCTGCATGGGAGTCTAAATCAGACTGGCAGATCTTTAAAACCATTGCCAAGAAGTTCTCTGAACTGGCGGAGACCCATCTCGGTACCCAGAAGGATGTGGTCGCACTGCCAATGCAACACGATACCCCAATGGCCCTGGCGCAACCGTTTGGTGAGGTCAAGGACTGGAAGAAGGGTGATTGTGATCTGATTCCGGGCAAGACCGCACCGATCTTCAAGGTGGTGGAGCGTGACTATCCCAACACCTATGCCAAGTACATTGCGCTTGGACCCCTGATGAACAAGTTGGGTAATACCATCAAGGGGATAGACTGGAATACCGATAAGGAGCTGGAAGAGCTCGCCTCTCTCAATGGTGTAATCAAAGAGGAGGGGATCAGTAAGGGGATGCCTTCACTCTCCGAGGATGTTCATGTCTGTGATGCAGTGATGCGGATGGCACCAGAGACCAATGGTGAGGTGGCGCATAAATCGTGGAGTGCCCAGTCTAAGAAGACCGGTGTGGACCATAGCCATCTCTACAGAGGGCGTCAGGATGAGAAGATCACCTATCATGACATTGTGGCTCAGCCACGCAAGATTATTACCGCGCCCACCTGGTCTGGTATTGAGTCGGAAGAGGTCAGCTACAATGCCTGTTACACCAACCTGCATGAGCATATCCCTCTACGTACGCTGACTGGGCGTGCCCAGTTCTATCAGGATCATGAGTGGATGCTCGACTTTGGTGAGGGGTTCTGTGCCTTCAAACCGGCAGTGGATCTGCAGGCGCACAAGAATGTGCCTGAAGCGGTCAAGGGTAAACCTCATCTGGTGCTGAACTGGATTACGCCACACTCCAAGTGGGGCATTCACTCCACCTATCAGGATAACCTGAGAATGTTGACCCTGTTCCGCGGCGGCCCTTACTTCTGGGTCTCTGAGGAGGATGCACGGTCGATTGGGCTCAAGGATAACGATTGGGTTGAGGCGGTGAATGACAACGGTGCAACCGTTGCTCGTGTTGTGGTCTCACAACGTGTTCCTAATGGAATGGCCATCATGTATCACGCTCAGGAGAAGAACGTTAACGTTCCTGGTTCCAATACCACAGGAAAACGTGGCGGAATTCTCAATAGTGTGACCCGTACGGTACCCAAACCCACCCATATGATTGGTGGTTATGCACAGCTATCTTATGCATTCAACTACTACGGTACGGTGGGTTCGAATCGTGATGAACATGTCATTGTCCATAAGATCGAGGATCAGGATGTGGATTGGTTAGAGCGTCCGTTGACGCCAGAGCGGGAGGCGAAGAAAAACCCTCCAGGCATCAATAACTAATCGCGTCAGTATCGTCAGCACAATAGGAGAATAAAACATGAAAATACGTGCACAAATTGCAATGGTACTGAACCTCGACAAGTGTATTGGTTGTCATACCTGTTCAGTAACTTGTAAGAACATCTGGACGAACCGTAAAGGGGTTGAGTACGCCTGGTTCAATAACGTCGAGTCTAAACCCGGTATTGGTTACCCCAAGATGTGGGAAGACCAGGAGAGATGGCGAGGTGGTTGGGTCAACAAGAATGGCAAGCTGGAGCTGAAGGCCGGTGGTCGTGCCAGCAAACTGCTGAACATCTTTGCCAACCCGGACATGCCAGAGGTGGATGACTACTACGAGCCATTCGACTATGACTACCCCAAACTGCAGAACAAACCTCTCTCTGAGGCGGCGCCTACAGCGCGTCCACTCTCCCAGATTACCGGTGAGACCATGGACAAGATTACTTGGGGACCGAACTGGGAGGATGATCTGGCGGGTGAGTTCGAGAAGCGTTCACAGGATAAGAACTTCGAGGGGATTCAGAAGCAGATGTATTCAGAGTTTGAGAATACATTCCACATGTATCTGCCTCGCCTCTGTAACCACTGTCTGAACCCGGCCTGTGTGGCCAGCTGCCCATCCGGCGCGCTCTATAAGCGTGATGAGGATGGGGTGGTTCTGGTGGATCAGGATCGTTGTCGTGGCTGGCGCATGTGCGTGAGTGCATGCCCCTACAAGAAGATCTACTACAACTGGGAGTCGGGTAAATCAGAGAAGTGTATCCTCTGTTATCCTCGCATTGAGTCTGGCATGCCGACGGCCTGTGCGGAGTCTTGTGTAGGTCGTATCCGTTATATGGGTGTGATGCTCTATGATGCAGATCGCATTAGTGATGCAGCCGGTACCCCAGTAGAGACCGATCTTTATCAGGATCACCTGAACACCTTTATGGATCCAAACGATCCAGAGGTGATTAAGCAGGCATTGGCAGATGGTATACCTCAATCCTGGATTGATGCGGCGCAAAACTCACCTGTCTACAAGATGGCGGTGGATTGGAAGATCGCCTTCCCGCTCCATCCAGAGTATCGCACCCTGCCTAGCATGTGGTATGTGCCCCCAATGTCGCCAGTACAGGGACAGATTGACCAGGGTAACCTGCCAACTGAGGCCGATGGTGTGATTCCAACGGTGGATGCACTGCGATTCCCAACCAAGTTCCTTGCCAATCTGTTGACGGCAGGGGATGAGAAGCCGGTTACCGATGCGATCCGTCGTCTATTGGCGATGCGTAGCCATCAGCGTATGAAGGCGGTTGAGGATGGTGAAGGGGCGGATGCATTGAAGACTGCGGGTCTCACGGTTGAGCAGGCAGAGGAGATGTACCAATATCTTGGTATTGCCAACTATGAAGATCGCTTTGTGATTCCGACCTCTCATGAGGAGCTACGTCTTGATGACCCTTACGGGTTCCAGGGGCAGAATGGTTTCTCTGGTGGTAACACCAGTGGGCAGGGCGAAGATTCTGGACGAGGACTCTCTCTGTTCCCGGTTCCTCGCAAGAAGACGGTCACCCCGATGGCTATCGTGGCTCCACCCAAAAGCAGAAAATCTTAATAAGGAGAGTTAGAGATGAAACTTTATACAGTACTGGCTCGCTTGTTGGATTATCCAACGCCTGAGCTGATGAATCATCTATCGGAGATCACGGAGGTGATCGATAGTGACTCTGAGATCAACAGAAGTGAGGGTAAGGCGCTACGTGAGTTTATCAGCTGGCTACAGCTTCATGACTTGACTGGAATCCAGCAGGTCTATGTACAGACCTTTGATATGGTTCCTGAGCATGATCTTCATATGACCCACCATATTCATGGTGACAGTCGTGATCGTGGTCCGGCATTGATCGACCTGACCGAGCATTTCAAGGCCAACGGTCTTGAGATGAAGGATGGGGAGATTCCTGATTATCTGCCTCTGTTGTTGGAGTATGTCTCCACACTGGGAGAGGATGAGTGCCGCTTCTTCCTGGCAGACGTTGGGAAGATCCTTGCGATCCTCGCAGATAATCTGGAGAAGGCCGACAGCCCGTATGCAAAGTTGGTTCGTATGGTCGAGAACCGTGGTCAATTGGTTAAAGCCGCTTAAAGGAGCAGGAAATGACATTACATGATTTTATTTTTGGTGTTTATCCCTATCTGGCTGGAACAGTCTTTATTCTGGGCAGTTGGATACGTTTTGATCGTGAGCAGTACACCTGGAAAGCGGATTCCAGTCAGTTACTGAGCAATAAAGGGATGTGGTTGGGGAGTAACCTGTTTCATGTGGGGATCCTGGGGATCTTCTTTGGACATGCAGCGGGTATGTTGCTACCCCATAGTTGGTGGCAGATGGTTGCTACCGATGTGCAACATCAGTACATTGCGATTTATGCGGGTGCTCTGTTTGGTGGAATGGCGCTTGTGGGTGCGGCAATACTGGTTAATCGTCGTATGACCAATGCGAGAGTGAAGGCAGTAAGCCGTAAACGGGATAACTTCGTTATCATCTGGCTGTTGGCAACGGCTGCGCTGGGGTTGAATACCATTCCTGGTTCACTGCACCATGCTGCTGAGGGGGATGTGACGACGATGCTGGTTCTTGCGGATTATGTGAAGAGCATTGCAACATTGAGCGTTGATCCTAGTCTGATTGCCGGTGTATCGGGTGCCTACAAGATCCATATGTTCTTTGGTATGACAATATTCCTGGTCTTCCCATTTACTCGTTTGGTTCACGTCTGGAGTGTTCCACTCACCTATCTGGGACGTGCTTACCAGATCGTTCGGGCCAAAAAAGTGATGATGAACTAGGATCTGTATCTATCTTGATACGGTGGTGTTGTAATAGTTCTGTGGGCTGGGGGATGTGCTGATTAATCTGCACCCCCAGCTTTTTTTTGAGAAAAAATAGGGTATTAATGATGGCAATGAACACAAATCCAACAGCAATTCGGGTTGAGTATGTCAACGTGGATGGTAAGGAGATTGCAACGGACCAGGAGGGGTATATCCAGGATCTTGATCAGTGGTCAGAGGGGTTTGCGACTGCTCAGGCGAAGAAGGAGGGGATTGAGGCGTTAACCGATGAGCACTGGGATGTTATTAACTTGATTCGAGACCACTATGACGAGCATGGGGTGCAGATTGAGGTGAGAAAAATGATTAAGCACTTTGCCAAGGTGTGGGGCAAGGAGCATGGAAATAATCGTTATCTTCATGACCTTTTTCCCATGGGTGGCCCCCAAAAGCAGGGGAATCGAATTGCCGGGATACGTAAAACCAAAGGTGAGCACTAGAGAGACTGTCTCAGCTCTCTGTAACCCACTTCTCAAAACGGTTCAGAAGATCCGGCAGTTCGGGGGCCGAGATACAGTAGAAGACAAAACTGCCACGATCTTCTCATAAACCTCTAGCGGGGCCTGGAGATCGAGACATTTTCTTGGTCTTGTATTCAGTGACGCGGCAATTCGATTGAGGCGTGTTTGTGAAAATTCAGAGAGAGATGGAGTAGAGGTGATTTAACAATAGCCCGTAACTATATAATAGAGTTTTCGGGCGCCATAAAAACAGCCCACCATATTTCATATGATGGGCTTTTTGTTGGGTAAAAACTATTTTATTCTGTAACTAAATGAAAAATAAGATCAATTGGCGGAGAGGCAGGGATTCGAACCCTGGGTAGGCTATTAACCTACGCCGGTTTTCAAGACCGGTACATTCAACCAGCTCTGTCACCTCTCCAGATGTGCGCGCAATTCTACGAGATTATCTGTGAAATCGCTACCCGTAATACTCATAACGGGCAAAAAAATAATCGATAAAAAAACCCTGTACGATCAGATCGTACAGGGTTTTTACTAAACTCAGTAAAACTGTGTCTTACTGTGCAGCAGGAGCTACAGGAGCGTAGTAGTAAGGACGGCTCTCTGTGCGAACATCAGAGTCACCCTTGAAACGTGCATTCTCAGCAGCGTCCATGTCAGCTTCCATGTTAGAAGAACCCTTACCAGAAGCGTTGATAGTCATGCTGAAGTTACCCTCTGCGTCAGCATTTCCCTTACCAGCACCACGACCCTTTCCGTCGAAAGCACCGTCAGCAGAACCAGTTCCGTAACCAGACTGGTTGTCGTCAGATCCACCGAAGAAAGCAGAAGCGCTAGAAGCAACAGCAACAAGAGCGATAGTAGCAATAATCTTTTTCATGATATTTTCCTTTCAAAAATTGGCCAACCAGGCTGGCCTTCTATAAAAATTCTGTCTCGGAGGAACTCCCCTTAACAACTGTCTGCAAGTATATAAGAAAGTTATTGAATAATACAGAAGCAATAATTTATAAGTCAATAAAAATACTTATGACGATAGGTCGTTTTGTGCGCAGGATAACTATCTGATAAATATGCAGTGTTTATATAATATAGATCTTTATTATCTTTTAAACAAAAAAAACCCCATACATAAATGTACGGGGTTTTTTTATACGAAGAGTACTCTTCTTACTTAGCTACAGGAGCTCCGTAGTAAGCAGGAGTGTTCTCAGTGCGAACGTCAGTAGTACCGTTCATGCGTGCATTCTCAGCAGCGTCCATGTCAGCTTCCATGTTAGAAGAACCCTTACCAGAAGCGTTGATAGTCATGCTGAAGTTACCCTCTGCGTCAGCATTTCCCTTACCAGCACCACGACCCTTTCCGTCGAAAGCACCGTCAGCAGAACCAGTTCCGTAACCAGACTGGTTGTCGTCAGATCCACCGAAGAAAGCAGAAGCGCTAGAAGCAACAGCAACAAGAGCGATAGTAGCAATAATTTTTTTCATGATATTTTCCTTTAAACTTAAAATTAAAAAATGGTTAAAAATTTTGAATCGGAGTTGTATCTCCTCAACATTTGCGCCCATTATAAAGAAAATCCTTGGATAGTAAAATAGTAGTTATTTATCCGCATATAGATAAAACTAATGCTCTCTGGTTGGGTGGAACTCAACTTCTGGCCAACGCTCTATAGTCAGATCAAGGTTGACCCTGGTTGGTGCCAGATAGGTGAGGTTGCCGCCACCATCAATCGCCAGGTTGTCACTAGCTCTTTTTCTAAATCGCTCCAGCTCAACCCCATCCTCGCACTCGACCCAGCGTGCAGTTGCAACCGAGACATTCTCATAGATCGCCTCCACCTTGTACTCATGTTTAAGTCGGTGGGCAACCACATCAAACTGCAGTATGCCGACAGCGCCTAGAATAAGGTGGTTGTTATTAAGAGGCATAAAGAGCTGGGTCGCCCCCTCTTCGGATAGCTGCTGCAGCCCTTTCTGTAGCTGTTTGTTCTTTAGCGGATCCTTGAGCCGAACCAGACGGAAGAGCTCCGGGGCAAAGTGGGGGATGCCGGTAAAACGTAGTGACTCCCCCTGACTGAAGCTATCTCCAATCTGAATGGTGCCGTGGTTATGGAGCCCGATAATATCCCCCGGCCACGCCTCATCCGTGTGGGAGCGGTCACCGGCCAGAAAGGTGAGGGCATTGGGGACTGCAATATCCTTGTTGATGCGGCTATGGCGTAGCTTCATCCCCTGCTGGAATTTTCCTGAACAGACCCGCATAAAGGCGATCCGGTCACGATGTTTTGGATCCATATTGGCCTGGATCTTGAAGACAAAGCCGGTGAACTTCTCCTCATCCGGAGTGACAGTTCGATCCTCTGTGTCACGCGATTGAGGAGTGGGGGCAATCTCCACAAAGCCATCCAGCATCTCCTTGACCCCAAAATTGCCCAGTGCAGTACCAAAGTAGACAGGGGTGAGACTCCCGGCCAGATACTCATCCAGATCAAATGGGTGGCTCGCCCCCTGCACCAGCTCCAGCTCCTCACGCAGATCATCAGCCAGGCTGCCGATCGCCTCATCCAGTGCCGGATTGTCCAGCCCCTCAATTATCTGCTCATCCTGAATGGTATGGCCCTGACCCTTCTGGTAGAGAATGGTGCGGTCTCTGTCGAGCTGATAGATCCCCTTGAACTCTTTGCCCATACCGATCGGCCAGTTGATGGGGGCACACTTTATGTTAAGAATCTCCTCCACCTCATCCAGCAGCTCAATGGGGTCACGGATATCACGATCCATCTTGTTGATAAAGGTGAGAATGGGGGTAGTACGCAGTCGGCATACCTCCATTAGCTTGATTGTGCGAGGCTCAACACCCTTGGCACCATCAATCACCATCAATGCAGAGTCAACCGCAGTCAGGGTGCGATAGGTATCCTCCGAGAAATCCTCATGCCCCGGGGTATCGAGCAGATTTACCATCCGCTCTTTATAAGGGAACTGCATCACCGAAGTGGTGACCGAGATGCCACGCTCCTTCTCCATCTCCATCCAGTCCGAGGTGGCGTGACGATCAGAGCCACGCCCCTTGACGGTACCGGCCTGCTGAATCAGCTTTCCGAACAGCAGCAGCTTCTCGGTAATGGTTGTTTTACCCGCATCGGGGTGTGAGATGATGGCAAACGTCCGCCGTTTGCCGATCTCATCCTGGAGTTGACTCATCTGTTTTGAATCTATTCAGCAGCTTCCTGCTCGGAAGACTCTCCTTCAGACGGTCCCTCACTAATCTCAACCATCTCGATTGCAAAGGTCAGGGCCTTGCCGGCTAGTGGGGCATTGCCATCTACGGTAACCGTCTCATCATCGAATGCGGTGATGACGAAATTTAGAGTCTCACCGTTTGGTCCAGATGCATTCATCGGCATTCCAACCTCAGGCTCCAGATCATCTGGCATCATCGAGCGATCAACCTGTGCGATCATCTCCGGGTTATGCTCTCCGTAGGCATCCTCTGGAGCAAGGGTTACAGTAACGCTCTCTCCAACCACCATTCCACAGCAAGCCTTGTCAAAGCCTGGAATAACCTGGCCGCTGCCGATAGTGAATTCTAGAGGCTCTCTACCCTCCGATGAGTCGAACTGGGATCCATCCTCCAGAGTCCCTGTGTAATGTATCTTTACGGTATTACCATCTTCTGCTTTAGACATAGCTCTTCTTCCCTGAAAAAAAGCGCCATTATACCTTAGCCCGAATATTTCACCAGAACGGGCTAGTGCCCCCTATTTGCCTCCCCGCTGTCGATTGCGAAGTAGCGTGTTGGATAGGCGCTGCATCGACTGCCCCAGCTCCCCCTTGATAGAGCGTGCCTGGCGAGAGAGCTGTTCCGCCACCTTGGTAGAGGCCTGTTTTGCAGTGATTATCTCGGGTGGTGGTGGCTCGCTGGAGAAGCGGACTTTCAACCTCACCCGCTTAACCTGGCGCACCCCCTCCTGATGCAGCAGATCAAGAATATTCTGCTGCAGAAAGCGTCCTCGTTGTGCCCAGGCAGGGGAGTCTGCATGGACAATGGCAACCCCCTCGGCATTTATTGAGCTCAGCCGCAGATGGGATGAGTATGGAAGCCCCAGCCTGGGGATCACCTTTCTGTTTAACTGGTTAATATAGTATGCCTTTTTTAGCAGATGGCTGGAGACCTCACCCCTGGAGAGAAAGAATGTTGGTTGTTTTCCCCAAGGCTTGCGGTTTTTCAGTGGCGGCAGACTCGCCTCGACAAAATCATCCGGCAACTCCTTTCTGGGACGCAGCGAACGCCCCGGCTTATCGGATGTCATACCACTACTCTGCAACAACTTATGCAGCCTCTTCAGGCTGTTATCTGTGGAACTCATGGTTTGACATGATACGGTAATTAAGGGGCATATACCTAAGGAACCTCCCCTTATTTACTGCTGAACCCATAGTCTACCGTGATACCATCCATTTTTATGGAGAGGCCAACCCTGCCCGAAACCACACGCCCCGGCGTCTACCGGATGCTCAATGCGGATGGTGAGATCCTCTACATAGGGAAGGCGCGCAATCTCAAAAAGCGGGTCTCCAGCTATTTTCGTAGCAGTGGACTAGCCCCAAAAACCAGGGCGTTGATGTCTCATGTCGCCTCAGTTGAGGTTACGACCACCCATACCGAGAATGAGGCACTGATTCTTGAGAGCAATCTGATCAAGAGACACCGTCCCCGTTACAACATTCTGCTGCGGGATGACAAAAGCTATCCATACATATACCTCTCCACCCACACCAAATTCCCCAGGCTCGGACTCCATCGCGGTGCTCGAAATGGCAAGGGGCGCTATTTTGGCCCCTACCCAAGTGCCGGGGCGGTGCGCGAAAGCCTGAGGCTGATGCAGAAACTCTTTCCGGTACGCCAGTGCGAGGATGGCTTCTTTCGCAACCGCTCCCGCCCCTGTCTGCAGCATCAGATCCAGCGCTGCAGTGCCCCCTGCACCAGACTGATTACCCCCGAAGAGTATCGGCAGGACGTAGACCATGCGGTGCTCTTCCTGGAGGGCAAAAGCGGTGAGGTGGTCGATGATCTGATAACAAAAATGGGGCAGGCAGCATCCGGGTTGCAGTACGAAAAGGCAGCCCGCTTCAGAGATCAGATCTCGACTCTGCGCAGGGTACAAGAGAGACAGTACATCAGCGGAGAGCGTGGAGATCTCGACGTGGTGGCAGTGGCAATGCAGGGGGGCAGTGCATCGATCCAGCTCTTCAATTTTCGCCATGGCCAGAATCTCGGCAACCGCACTTACTTCCCCAAAAATGCACAAGGCAAAAGTGAATCGGAGGTTCTCTACGCCTTCCTCTCCCAACGCTATCTGGAACAGAGCGCCCCCGCGGAAATTCTGGTGACTCAAGAGCCAGATCAGCGAGAGCTACTGCAGGATGTGCTCTCCACCCACGCAGGCCACAAAGTCTCGATTCGCCACCAGCTGCGCGGGGATCGTACCCGCTGGATGAAAATGGCACAGGAAAATGCAGAACTCGCCCTCCAGAGTCGACTATCACATGCGTCAAGCGCGATTGCCCGGGTTGAGGCGCTTCAAGACGCACTCAAACTGCACCAGCTACCGCAACGGATGGAGTGTTTTGACATCAGCCACACCATGGGGGAGGAGACCGTCGCCTCCTGTGTGGTCTTTGAGGATGGGGTGGCGCTCAAATCGGATTATCGACGTTTAAATATTCGTGACATTGCCGGTGGGGATGACTACGCAGCAATGCGCCAGGCCCTGCAGCGACGCTACACACGCCTAATCAAAGGGGAGGGAAAGCTCCCCGATCTACTGCTGATTGACGGCGGTCCGGGGCAGTGCAGTCAGGCCAGCAGCGTACTGGAAGAGCTCCAGATCGAGGGGGTAACCGTACTGGGGGTCGCCAAAGGGCCAGACCGCAGAGCGGGACAAGAGAGGCTCTTCCTCGACGGCGCAGCAGCGCAGACCCTGCCTGCAGACTCCCCGGCACTACTGCTGATCCAGCAGATCCGGGACGAATCCCACCGCTTCGCCATCACTGGACACCGCCAACGTCGCGCCAAAAAGAGAAATCGCTCCCCCTTGGAGGAGATTTCAGGGGTGGGGCCGAAGAGAAGACAACAACTACTCAACCATTTTGGAGGGCTGCAGGAGATTGTGCGTGCAGGAGTTGAGGATATATCCGCAGTGCCAGGGATCAATCAAGAGATTGCTCAGCGGATTTATGATAGATTTCACGAATAATGACGCTTAACGTCCCCACAATTCTTACACTGCTGCGGATCATCCTGATCCCCTTCTTCATCATCGCCTTCTACCTGCCGGCTGAGTGGGGGAGAATGGCAGCCGCAGGGATTTTCGTGCTTGCGGCACTGACCGATTGGCTCGATGGATTTCTGGCAAGAAAACTCAATCAAACATCACCCTTTGGGGCATTCCTGGATCCGGTTGCAGACAAATTGATGGTGGCGGCTGCACTGGTGCTATTGGTAAGTGATATGCCTACATTCTGGGTAGCCATTCCTGCCATTGTCATTATTGGTCGTGAAATTGCGATTTCGGCACTGCGTGAATGGATGGCAGAGATGGGCGGCCGTGCCAATGTGGCAGTCTCAATGATTGGAAAAATAAAGACCGCAGTGCAGATGGTTGCTATTTCGATGCTTCTTTATCTAGAGCCTATAGGGGATATTCCGACCTCAGTAGTCGGTATGGTGCTACTCTATATAGCAATGTTGCTGACTCTGTGGTCAATGGTTATCTATCTGCGTGCAGCGTGGCCAGTTTTACAAGGTGACGACTAACCCCAAATCCCCAGATATAAACATAAATACTGCACAACAGATTGATCCTACGTTTCTATCTGGGGATTTGGGCTAACTCTTTTTGACTAGTGGGGGTTGACAGGAGGCAATCAAAGCATAGAATATGCCAACTCTTACGCGGGAATAGCTCAGCTGGTAGAGCACGACCTTGCCAAGGTCGGGGTCGCGAGTTCGAATCTCGTTTCCCGCTCCAAATTTTATTGGAAAAGTTAAGGGGACATATACTAGTTATGTGTCCCCTTAATTTTTCAAAATTCCAAAGTCATCTTGGCTGGATGGCAGAGTGGTTATGCACCGGCCTGCAAAGCCGTGTACACCGGTTCGACTCCGGTTCCAGCCTCCATTTATTATTCGGGGCGTAGCGCAGCCTGGTAGCGCACCGGCATGGGGTGCCGGTGGTCGGAGGTTCGAATCCTCTCGCCCCGACCAACTTTAGGTGGTTCAAACCCTGTAGAATTGCGACTTCGGATGAGCGGAGGTGGGCTGCCTTCGGCGCCTCCCTTGCGGGATCGAATCCTCTCGCCCCGACCAACTTTAGGTGGTTGACAGCAGAGCTACCTCCCCTTCGGGGATCAAACCCTGCTCCTCCTCCCATGCCTGGATCATCTCTTCTTAATGGTTGCGGTTTGTATGGTTGATTGATAATGTCATCCCTATTAATTGATAACTATAAGAATTTGATGTGAAAATCACTAAGTATGTTTTTCCTGTAGCAGGTCTGGGGACTCGTTTTTTGCCTGCGACCAAGGCGATTCCGAAGGAGATGCTTACGGTTGTCGATAGGCCGCTGATTCAGTATGTTGTCGAGGAGGCGGTGGAGGCTGGTGCCGAAGAGATTATTCTGGTATCTCACCCTGAAAAGAGTGCCCTGGAAGAGCACTTTAGGGAGAACCCCAGGCTTGAGGCTGCTCTGGAGGATAAGGGGAAGGATGAGCTGCTGCAGAAGGTGCGTTCCATTCTTCCCAAAGGGGTCACTGTTTCCGTTGTCTACCAGCACCAGCCGCTTGGGCTTGGGCACGCTGTGCTCTGTGCCAGGGATGCAGTGGGCGATGAGCCGTTTGGGGTGATCCTGCCTGATGTGTTGATCCATAACGGTGGCCAGGGGTGTATGGCGCAGATGGTGAAGGCGTTTGGTGAAAAGGGTTCTGCCATCATTGGCGTAGAGACGGTGCCGCTGGATGAGGTAGAGAAATATGGCATTGTTTCGCTTGAGGAGGGGGAGAGCGGCAAATTGCAGAGGATGAGTGGGGTGGTGGAGAAGCCATCGACGGCGGAGGCGCCATCGCAACTCTCTGTTGTTGGGCGTTATCTATTAACCCCAAAGGTGATGGATCTGCTGGAGACGACCGAGAGTGGTGCGGGGGGCGAAATTCAGCTAACAGATGCAATTGCCGCCTTGATTGTGGAGGAGTCAGTCTATGCCTATACCTTTGATGGTATAAGCTATGACTGTGGATATAAATTTGGATACGTACGGGCAAATATAGAGTACGCGTTGAGAGATAATGAAATTGGTGATGAGGTAGGGCAGTTGATTCAGAAACATGCTGGTGGGAACAATGGCTAATCCGCTGGTAACAGATAGCAGTGCATGGCAGGCGCTACAGGGCCATGTGTCGGAGATGGGTACTCAGCACCTGCGGGATCTGTTTGTGGAGGATCCCGACCGCTTTGACCGTTTTTCAATCCAGCTCGATGGGGTGCTGTTCGACTACTCCAAACAGAGGGTTCAGCCGGAGACTATCAATAAGCTGATTGCCCTGGCCAACCAGCAGGAACTTCCCGAGCGGATCAGCCAGCTGTTGCGTGGTGATCCGCTCAATAGCACGGAGGGGCGTGCGGCGCTCCATACTGCACTGCGCAGCCGTCCGCAAGAGCCGGTGGAGGTAGATGGTCATAATGTGGTCGATGATGTCCATGCTGTGCGAGGGCAGATGCGCAATTTCGTGGGGCAGGTTCGTGGAGGCAGCTGGCGCGGTTTTACCGGCAAGAAGATTACCGATGTGGTCAATATCGGGGTTGGGGGCTCTGATCTTGGGCCGAAGATGGTCTGCCGAGCGCTACGTTCTATGGCGGATGAGACAGTTGATATTCACTTTATCTCCAGTATTGATGGCGCCCATGCGGCTGATATTCTGCCCCGCCTGGATCCGGAGACCACGCTGTTTGTGGTCTCCTCAAAGACCTTTACCACCGCGGACACAATGTCCAATGCGGCCGCGGCCCGGGCCTGGCTTGCCCTGGCGTCGGGGGGCGCCAATGTTGTTCATCGCCATTTTGTAGCAGCCACAGCAGATGTTGACAAGGCCCTGGAGTGGGGGCTGCCTGAGGAGAATATCTTCCGGTTCTGGGAGTGGGTGGGGGGGCGTTATTCGATGTGGTCATCCATTGGGCTGCCGATCGCGCTCTATCTTGGGAATGGTGCCTTTGAGGAGCTGCTGGAGGGGGCACGGTTGGTGGATCGCCATTTTGAGTCTGAGCCATTTGAGACAAACATTCCGGTGATGATGGGGTTGATCGGGGTCTGGAACAGTAATTTCCTGGGGATGCCGGGCCATGTGGTTCTGCCGTACGCGGCCCACATGAACCACTTCTCCTCCTATCTCGAGCAGTTGGAGATGGAGAGCCTCGGCAAGTCGGTGACTCTGCAGGGCGAGAGGGTCGATTACGATACCGGACCCATTGTCTGGGGAGGGGTGGGCTCCAATGCGCAGCACGCCTTCTATCAGCTTCTTCACCAAGGGACGCGCTTTGCTCCGATGGATTTTATTCTGCCAATAGATCCGGCGGGGGCAGATTTGGAGCAGTACCAACTGACTATTGCCAACTGTCTGGCGCAGAGCCGCGCCTTTATGGTTGGACAGGAGAGTGAGGATCCATATCTTAGACATGAGGGTAATCGCCCAAGCAGCACTTTTCTGCTGGATGCGCTGACCCCTAAAAGTATGGGGGTGTTGGTTGCCATGTATGAGCACAAGGTGTTCGTGGAGAGTGTGATCTGGGAGATTAACCCGTTTGATCAGTTTGGGGTGGAGCTGGGCAAGAAGGTTGCGGATCAGGTTCATCGGAACCTTCTCAACCACGAGTCACCATTAGAGAATTACGACAGCTCAACGGCCGGACTATTGAAGAAGATAGTGCAATGATATTGGGGTCAGGCTTCGCTTTTTGTGGTTATTCAACGCATGCATCAGATTGATGCGCTTCAAGGATGATTTCAGATGAAAATAACAGTATACGGCAATAATCCATCTGCTCTGGTGACAGCTGCCTGTCTGGCGGATATCGGTAATGAGGTGTTGCTGGTCTCATCGACTTTTCCATTTGCAGAGAAGATAGAAGAGAGCTCAATCAGTGAGCCGGGGCTGAAGAAGCTGCTTGGCCAGCAGTTGGATAGTGGTCGCCTGCGTCTCTCCCAGTCACTGAATGAGGGTGCTGAGTATGGTGGCCTGCACTTTTTGTTGCTAGATCCGGAGCAGCTGGAGCTGGCTGAGACCATTGCGGGACGTATCGGTATGGTGATAGAGAGCGACACTCTTCTGGTGAACCGTACCACCTTCCCGATTGGCACCTCGGACAGGCTTTATGAGATCGTCCAGGATGAGTTGAATCAGCGCGGGGCGCCGAGCCATTGTCATCTGATTGTGGAGCCAGATTTTATGACTGAGGGGCGGATGATCCAGAATTTCCGTCGTCCAGATCGGATTCTGTTGGGGAGTGACTCCGTTGAGGGGGTAGAGATTATGCGTGACCTCTATGCTCCCTATAACCGGAATCGTGATGTGGTGATGACGATGTCCCCACGCTCTGCAGAGCTTACCAAGTTTGCCTCCAATGCAATGCTGGCGACCCGTATCAGCTTTATGAACGAGATGGCGGATGTGGCGGAAGATGTGGGGGCGGATATTGAGGAGGTGCGTCAGGGGATGGGGTCTGATCAGCGTATCGGTTATGACTATCTATATCCAGGTACCGGTTTCGGTGGCCCCAACTTTGCCAAGGATGTCGCCACTCTCGCCAACACAATTCGAGAGGCAGGGTCTGCCGGACAGCTGCTGGATGCGGTATTGGAGATAAATGAACAGCAGAAGGAGGTGCTGTTCCGCAAGGCGTGGAGTCACTTCGAGATGGATCTGAGAGGAAAGCGGTTTGCGCTCTGGGGGATCTCCTACAAACCGGGCAGCTGTGATATCAGGAATGCTCCTGGAGTCGAGTTGGTGGAGACGCTAGTGGGGCAGGGGGCATCGGTACAAATTTACGACCCCGAGGCGATGGAGAGCGCAAAGCGATATTTTGGAGAACAGAGTGCGATCAGTTATGGGGAGGGGCGAGATTCAGTTCTTGATGGTGCTGATGGCCTGATGATTGTGACGGAGTGGAAGAGTTTCTGGTCACCAGACTTTAACTTATTGATTGAGAAGATGAAAACCCCGGTGGTTTTTGATGGTAGAAATCTCTACTCGCCAGAGAAGATGAGATCTGCCGGTATTAAATACTATGGGGTGGGGCGAGGAGAAAAATAAATATACATTTCTGTTTGCAATTCTATTTTTTCCGGGTATAGTAAGAACAAAAGGAGAACAAAAGTTCTCTTGTTGTTTTGTAACTGTTTACACTATACCGTAATCCGGGAGGAATGAAAAATGGAAGAGAACAAGCAGAAAGCCCTCGATGCAGCCCTTACCCAGATCGAACGCCAGTTCGGCAAGGGCTCCGTAATGCGCATGGGGGACGACAACGCCCAGCGCGACATAGATGCCGTCTCCACCGGCTCACTGGGGCTGGATATAGCCCTCGGCATAGGAGGACTGCCCCGAGGCCGAGTGGTAGAGATCTACGGCCCTGAATCATCCGGTAAAACCACCCTTACCCTCCATGCAGTGGCCGAGATGCAGAAGCTGGGTGGTACCGCAGCATTTGTCGATGCCGAGCACGCCCTTGACCCCACCTACGCCGCAAAACTTGGGATCAACATTGACGATCTACTCATCTCCCAGCCAGACACCGGAGAGCAGGCCCTGGAGATAACCGACATGCTGGTGCGCTCAGGTGCGGTAGACATAATAGTAATAGACTCGGTAGCAGCCCTCACCCCCAAGGCAGAACTCGAAGGGGACATGGGAGACCACCACGTAGGGCTCCAGGCCAGACTAATGTCCCAGGCCCTGAGAAAACTAACCTCAAACATCCAGCGCTCCAACACCCTCGTCATCTTCATCAACCAGATCAGGATGAAGATTGGGGTCATGTTTGGCAACCCCGAGACCACCACCGGCGGCAACGCCCTAAAATTCTACTCCTCGGTCCGTCTTGATATCCGTCGTATCGGAGCCATCAAAAAAGGCGACGAAATACTCGGCAACGACACCAGAGTGAAGGTGGTAAAAAACAAGGTGGCCCCCCCCTTCAAACAGGTCACCTTCGACATCCTCTATGGAGAGGGGATCTCCAGAGAGGGGGAGATCATCGATCTTGGAGTGCAGCAGGGGATCATGCAGAAATCCGGGGCCTGGTACAGCTACGGCAGTGAAAGAATAGGCCAGGGCAAAGACAAGGTAAGACAGTACCTCAAAGACAACCCTGAGACAGCTCGGGAGATTGAACAGCAGATACGGGAGCAGTTGCTGCCGGACCAGAAGCCCAAACTTGAGGTGGTTGATGGGGATATTAAGAAGGAGAAGGAGAGTGTTGCGGCATAGCAGCTACCTGCTCTGAAATCACTGATGTGCATAAGCCGCTGAATCGGTATAATTCAGCGGCTTTTTTATTGGTAATTTGCGTTAGGCCCGGATGGCGAAATTGGTAGACGCAAGGGATTTAAAATCCCTCGATTGAAAGATCGTGCCGGTTCGATTCCGGCTCCGGGCACCATATTTATCGAGCGAGCTGGACTTTTATGTTATTAAATTAGATAATCAACAGTTACCAAATTGCAGTGCTATTGTATTGCTTTACAAAGAATTGTTTGAAGCTGGGAGTAGAGGGGAGATGCGAGGATTATCGATGTTATTTAATAAGGGGGCAGTGCTGGCTCTATTGCTGTTGGCACCGCTATCCCTGCATGCAGCCCACTCGGTTCATGATTCTGTTGCGCGCAATGATATCGTGCAGGTGCAGAATATGCTGAAGAAGGGTATCTCGATTAACAAGGTTAACCGTTATGATGAGCAGCCTCTCCATCTGGCACGCACCCCGGAGATGATGGAACTGCTGATCAAGAATGGTGCTGATGTAAATATTGAGAACCATTTCGGGGATTCTCCTCTGATGCAGGCTGTTCTCAAGGGTGATCATGAGTTGGCTGAGTTGTTGATCAAGCATGGAGCAAACATTAACCATAGGAACAGGTTTGGTGATACACCTCTGCAGGAGGCGGTAAATCGTGACCTGATCGTAATGGCCAAGATACTTATTGATAGTGGTGCAGATGTAAATGACCAGGGAAAACATGGTGATACGGTTCTCCATACTGCGGTACGTCGTGGTAACCATGCAATGGCCAGAGTGCTAATTCAATCTGGTGCTGAGATTGATGTAAAAAATGATGATGATCGTGTTGCAATGGATCTGGCAGTTGGCCGCACCATGAAAAAAGAGCTGGTAAATTACAAACTCTACCGTTAACCGGAGACAGTTATTGTGTGGCGAATCTGGCTGCTAATTATTCTACTGGTGTTGGTGGTAGTGATTATTGCCAGAATAAGGAAAAGATAGAGAGGACGGTTGTAAGAGACCAGTTTCAATAAAAAAGGATGATCATTGATCATCCTTTTTTATTGTCAGAGCCATACTTCCCTTAGCGTCTATAGTACGGGTAAGGGGAAAGAGGCCGTACTGGACGCATAGGCATCCTTCTTGGCGGAGGAGCCATTCTCCTTGGGGCGTAGTATGGTGCAGGTCTCACTGGAGGGCGTTGTCGATAGTTTCTATATCTCTGTGGTGGGATGGCTCTTCTATATCCATTTCCAGCACGGTTGCCCCTTATGCGCGGACGTTCTGTCCTTACAGGTGGAGGTGGAGCGGCAGCCCTTCTCTCGGTAACAACTGGTGGTCTCGATTCCGCACCTGATTGCACTGACATCCCGAAAGCCTTTTCAGAGGCACCATAGTCGATAGTCTCTCCCGGCCCCTCATCAGGATCATCGATTGAGTCGGTCTCGAGCCCCCACGCAGTAGCAAGATCATTCCCGCTTCCCCATGGGCCAAGCCATTGTGCTGTGGCTACGCCGCTAAATAGAACCCCAGCTGCGAACGCAACAGTGGATATCCTTATCCTGGTACGTACTATTTTCATCCTATACATCTCCTGGTCACCAGAATGGTGATTACTGAATCATGGTGGTTAGGATAGCAGAAATTGGCAGTTAATCGTATTGTCCAAGACCGTTTTGGCGGATGATTTTTTTGACCAGCTCCATGTACTCCGCCCCATTTTTTGCATAAAGCCCCAACCCCTTGAGAAGTATGGTTCCGGATGGTGTTAGCAGGTTGAGCCGCTGTTGGTGCCTCAGGTTGCGTAGCTCCTCAAATGCGGGACGTGTATTGAGTATGTAGATATATTTCTCTATTGCAGCTTTCATGCTGACGTAACTTTCAACCTCATGAGTTGCCCCCTCATTGCGTTGTTTGGGGACCATGCCGCACCCGGGGGTAAAACACCAGATACCAAAATAGTTGTTTCCCTCTCTGGCAAAACGGGATGTTCCCCATGCAGATTCAAGGGCTCCCTGTGCCATCAGCAGGGATAGTGGAATTATATCTGTCCTCTTTAGAAGTTCGCTCCAGCTCTCCTCATTATCCGAGTTGAATTTGTGCAATCCCTGGACTTTTGCCAGCTCCAGCACCCAGCTCTGCTCTTTATCGTTTAGTGAGTCACCAGAACGGTAGCGCAGATATAGACTAAGCAGAACCGTACGCTCCTTGCCAATCTTGTGGATAATTGGGCGTGCCTGTGATGCCATATAGCTAATGAAAGCGCTCTTGCGGATCGAGCGATCCTTTATGCTGCCAAAATCCGGGGCGCTACCGGAATTATCTGTTGAATCCAGTGCTGGCTGGATATTTTCAACCGGTGTAGCAAGAACAGATGCAGATAACAGAAGCGCTGCTACAGCAGCTATCACTACTCGGTTGCCTCATTCACAATCTGTTCAAGCATCGCCTCCACCTCTTTGAGAATATCACGAGATTTCAGAGATCCAATTTTTGAGAGTTGAAGATATGAGATATGAACCAGTTCCGGGTTTTTGGTTGTGGTGTAGATGGCTATTGAGTAGGGGCAAAAGATAACATTGGCAGGATCCGCATCTGTCATTTTGCGAGAGAGTTTTGCGCTACAGAACTCGATCACCTCGGAGCGGACAAAAGTTGCAGCCACCACTGTTGGCTCTCTATTATCAGCCACCCCAACCGTACCTTTTGCCTTGCTGATCATGGTGTGGGCGATATCCTGTACTCTGGTAACCAGATCTTTTCCGGTACGTTGCAGCATCCCCCCGACATCAGAGCTGTGGGCAACCACTAACCCCTGATTGGTTATCCCCTCTTCAATATACTCCTTGATGGTGTCGAATTCCTCTTCGACGCTGTGGTGGACCCACAGGCCATCAGCAACAGACGGTAGGCTTATGATCAGGTAAAAAAACAGTGTTGTGAACAGTGTGTGGATTGTTTTCATTATTATCTCCTCCAGCTTGTCTGGCTGAGTTTACCTTGAAAAAAGTGGTAATACAAAAAACTGGCAGAGGTTACAATGTTGTTGATGAATCACTTAAAGACCATGTTGCTGCCATTTCTGTTGCTGTTGATTAGTGGCTGTGAGTCGCAGCGATTTGATCCGGACAATATATGTTCTATCTATAAGATGAACCCGGATTGGGAAAAGGAGGTTGTCAGGGCAGAGCAGAAGTGGGGGATTCCTCAGGAGGTGATTATGGCAGTTGTGCGTCATGAGTCAGGTTTTGATGGGGATGTACGTGCACCCCGTCGACACTATCTTGGATTTATCCCTGGTGAGAGATTATCCAGTGCATATGGCTATGCCCAGGCGCTGGATATGACTTGGAGAGAGTACCAGGAGAAGACAGATAGCAACGATGCGGAACGTGATGATTTTGCCGATGCCGTGGATTTTGTCGGCTGGTATCTGAATCGTACCCACCGTAGCCTGAAGATTCCAAGGGAAGATGCCTATAACCTCTATCTGGCATACCATGAAGGGCACCGAGGTTTTCTGAGTAGAGAGTACGAGAACCATCCGCGTCTGATGAAGGTTGCCAAGTGGGTGGAGGAGACCAGTAACAGCTACCGCAGTCAGCTCAAAAAATGCCGCTCCAGGTCATCAGATTCAGGCAAGAAAAAGAGGGAGAAGCGTTTCTCTCTGAAGATAAACGACGGTCTACCTAACTGATCCCATCCAGCTCGCCGTCCATATGGGCCTCGGTTAGCTCATCCAGTCCACCGATGTGATCATCCCCAAGAAAAATCTGTGGAACAGTACGGGCATTGTTGGTCCGCTTCAGCATCTCTTTCAACCCCTTCTGTGACTGATCGACCCTGACCTCAATGTAGGATATCCCCCATTTTGTGAGTAGCTGTTTGGATTTGTCACAGCGTGGGCAGGTGCCGGTACTGTAGATTTTTATTTTTCTGGCCATGTTTATGAGTTCCCATTTTTCGGTGAATGCGGGATGATATGCCGATTTTGTGAACTCGTAAACAGGAAAGCGGTATGACATCACCAACTCCAGAAACAACTTATCTAAGCAGTTACACCCCACCCAACCATCTGGTTCCCGAGGTACGGCTATTCTTTGATCTCGGGGAGGATGAGACACGGGTAAAGGCGAGCCTCAAGATTGTGGCCTCTCCTGATGGCGAGAGTGGAGCACCTCTGGTTCTCAGTGGTGGTGGTCAGGAGCTGATTTCGCTTCAACTGGACGGAGCGTCACTTGGTGATGACAGATTCCAGAGAGATGGAGATACCCTGACCATAAGTGACGTGCCCGATGAGTTTGTACTGCAGATGGAGACACGACTCTATCCGAAGAAGAACAAGTCGCTGGAGGGGTTATACCGGTCCGGCCCCATCTTCTGTACCCAGTGTGAGGCGGAGGGTTTCAGAAAAATTATCTTTTTCCCCGACCGTCCTGATGTGATGTCAAAATTCAGTGTTACCATTGCGGCCGACCCAAAGCTCTGTCCGGTTATGTTGTCCAATGGTAACCAGACAGGACATAGTGGTTATCCTGATGGCCGTCACTGGGTCAGCTGGGAGGATCCATTTCCCAAGCCGGCATATCTGTTTGCCCTGGTTGCAGGAAAGCTGCAAGGGATCCAGGACCAGTTCAAGACAGCATCGGGGCGAGATGTAACCCTGCGCATATTTACCGAGCCCCATAACGTTGACAAGTGTGACCATGCAATGGTCTCTCTCAGGCGCTCCATGGCATGGGATGAAAAAGTCTATGGCCGTGAATATGATCTTGATCTGTTCAATATAGTTGCTGTTGATGACTTTAACTCCGGGGCGATGGAGAATAAAAGTCTCAATATCTTCAACTCCAAATTTGTGTTGGCCAGGCCAGAGACGGCGACCGACGTGGACTATCTGAATATTGAGGCTGTGATTGGTCATGAGTATTTTCATAACTGGACCGGTAACCGCATTACCTGTCGCGACTGGTTTCAGCTTAGCCTCAAGGAGGGGCTTACGGTATTTCGTGACCAGGAGTTTACGGCTGACCACAACTCCCGTGCAGTAAAGAGGATTCAGGATGTAAGGCTGCTACGCAGTGCCCAGTTTGTTGAGGATAGTGGGCCGATGTCGCATCCGGTTCGCCCAGACCACTATATAGAGATCAGAAACTTCTACACCGTTACGGTCTATGAGAAGGGGGCCGAGGTTGTACGTATGCAGCACGCCCTGTTGGGCGAGGAGAGCTGGCGCAAAGGGATGGATCTCTATTTTAAGCGACATGATGGGCAGGCCGTTACGGTTGAGGATTTTGTACGCTGTATGGAGGAGGCATCCGGACGTGATCTGAGCCATTTTATGAGCTGGTACAGACAAAAAGGGACACCACAACTGCAGGCTAGCTGGAGCCATGATCCAGAGTCGGAGACCATGACTCTGACACTGGAGCAACTTCCTCCAGAGTCACTAAGTGACGAAGAGAGAGAGGGGTGGCAGCCGCACCACATTCCTGTTGCAGTTGGTATTCTCTCTGCCACAACAGGGGAAGATCTGTTGCCGGAAACTACCCGTATGGTTGAGTTGCAGGAGAGAAGTGAGTCATTCCGTTTTGAGGGGGTTCCAGCTGACGCAGTGCCATCTATACTGCGCGGATTCTCGGCACCAATCCTGTTACAGACAGCGCATACGGAAGAGCAGCAACTCTTCTTGATGGCACACGACTCTGATCAGTTCAATCGGTGGGATGCAGGACAGCAGATTGCAGAATCACTGCTATTGAAATGGGTTGGTGAATCTGCCCCTGAGATGGATGAGGCATGGCTCAATGCCATAGGAGAGCTGCTGGCAGATGGCGAGAAAGATCCGGCATTTATTGCAGAGACTCTGATGCTGCCTGGTGAACGCTGGCTGGCAGAGAAGATGGAGGTGGTTGATGTGGTAGCCATTCACCAGGCTCGTGAGTTTGCGATACGTGCCATTGCCGAACGTTACCAGCAGGAGATGGTTGAGCTCTATCACAAACTTGATCCGGAGATGATTGCCGGACGTACGCTGCGTAACCAGCTTCTCGGCATGTTGATGCGTCTCGGAAGTGATGATGTTGTCGATATGGCAGTTACTCAGCTGGAGCAGGCAGAGAACATGAGTGATGAGATGGGGGCGCTATCTGCACTGGAGCAGGTTGATCTGCCGCAACGCACATCAGCACTTAACAACTTCTACGATAAGTGGAGAGATGAGCGCTTGGTGGTGGATAAGTGGTTTGCGCTGCAGGCTGGCTCGCAACTCCCAGATGCAATGAATCGGGTTGAAGCTCTGCTAAACCATCCTGACTTCGACATCACTAACCCCAACAGAGTGCGTTCACTGGTCGGGGTTTTTGCCCATGGAAATCAGCTCCATTTTCACGATGCTGATGGGCGAGGGTACCGTTTCCTGGCTGATCAGGTTCTGAGGCTGGATAAATTTAATTCTCAGGTTGCGGCTCGCATGGTTGGCGCATTCAACCAGTGGCGGCGATATGACGATGGAAGGCAGTCTCTGATGCGAGCTCAGCTACAGAGAATTGCCGACAGAGAGGGGCTATCCAGGGATGTATATGAGATTGTGAGGGGGTCAGGTCTGCGTTTTTAGTGTTATTGAGATCATGTAACAAATGGAGAT
>JACKQG010000698.1_pt1 | contig 47838 bp, 39 predicted proteins | sample 8237621 | NCBI WGS metagenome assembly JACKQG01 (sample SAMN15677084, study PRJNA649215) | marine metagenome | biome: marine; feature: Black Sea; material: saline water; isolation source: suspended particulate matter (SPM) from the Black Sea western gyre | collected 2013-06-09/2013-06-10 | depth... | reverse complement strand
GCCCTATTGGTCTGGTATTCAGACTCATCAAAAAAGACCACCTGGATGAGGCTATCGATCATGAGGCTGCTTCCTACTGGAGGATAAGGGACCCCAAACCATATGAACCTGATATGTCAGAGAAACAGTCCTGAGAGATCTTTGGAGCCTTATCAGGCATGAGTAAGCTGTCCATTGCCAAAGAATTCGTCGTTTTTCTCCGCGAAAATAAAAAAACCTGGATGATCCCCATTGTCATGATGTTGTTGTTTCTGGGCGTTATCATTGTGGTGGGACAGGGTAGTTCACTGGCACCCTTCATTTATGCCATTTTTTAAGCACTTGAGATTATCATGAAAAGTAAAAAAAATGTATTCACCATTTTTGCAGCACTCATCCCTGTTGCCTTTCTCGCATTAATAGAATTATCCCTATGGATTGTGGATGCTTATCCTCAACCCCCGCTTTTTTTTGAAGTAACAGAAGGAGATACATCCTTTACTCAAATCAACTCCCAGGTGGGTGAGCGCTATTTCGATAAAGCCATCATGCCGGTTCCCAATCTGTATCCCCAGAAATTTAGTTCGGAAAAACCTGCCGGGACCATACGCATATTCTGTCTTGGTGGCTCCACCACGGCAGGATTCCCCTATGAAATGACTGCACCTTTCCCAAAGCAGCTTGATCTGCTTCTGAAAACAGATTATCCCCAACGAAACTTTGAAGTCATCAATATGGGGCTGTCCGCCATTAACAGTTTTACAGTTGTGGACTGGATTCCTGAAATACTGAAGCAGGACCCTGATTTGATCCTGCTTTATATGGGTCATAATGAGTTTTATGGGGCCTATGGTACGGGCTCCACAATTTCCCTTGGCCATGATGGCAGAATTGTTCGTCTTGCTCTAAAGTTTCAAAAATTCCGGGTCGTACAGATGATCCGCTCCATCATTCGAGGTTTTGCTGATCCCACGCCTTCCGTAGGCAACCCGACCCTCATGGAGAAAGTGATCGATAATAAGTTTATAGAAACCAATTCTGTTCTCAGGATAAAAACACGGGATAATTTTTCAGCGAACTTAGCTGTTATTCTAACAGCATGTAAATCCGCAGGTGTACCGGTTATCCTGAGCAACCTGGTCAGTAACATAAAAGATCAAATGCCTCTGGATGTGACATCCAACCCACAGCAGACCTCAACCAAAGCACACGAGCTATATCTCAAAGGTCTCCGTGAATTTCGACAGGGTGATACAACAACTGCCCACATTTCCCTTACCCGTGCAAAAAATACCGATCAGGTTCCCTTTCGTGGGAATGACTATCTCAACGAGATACTTCAGCTGCAGGCCGGCCGATATGGTCAACCCATTGTGAATATGAAGTCTGCCTTCAGGCGCGCTTCCAATTCGACTATCCCAGGGAATGACTTGTTTTGCGATCATCTCCACTCCAACCCCATTGGTTACCATCTCATGGCACGGGAATTTCGCAAGGCTATGAATAGAATTGATTTGCTACCCATGACTCCCATTCAGGATATAACCATGCAACCGATCTTGGTTACCGACCTAGATTGGGAAATTGGTGCATTGCAGATATTCAAGCTGAGACAGCGTTGGCCCTTTGGCAACAGCAACATAGATTACACCGATTATACTCCCCTGTACAATGACATGACCGTCCAATTGGCCAAGGAATACCTTTTCGATCATACCATCTGGGGCAAAGCCCATAGTGACATGGCAGACTATTACCTGAAGCAGGGCGATTTCAACAAGGCTTGTCAGGAGTATCAGGCAATTGTTGAAATACATCCTGAAAAAACGGAGTATTACACCAAACTGATTGAATGTGTAAAAGAAATACGGTAGTAGGAACTAGTAAAAAAAAGGAGCCAGTATGAGATAGATACTACCAAATAAAGTGGGATGATGAATTATAAAATGGCGATTTAGCATTGACTGACCGTCGATCAGGAGCAGGATATATATATCATTGAAATCGCGCTCAAAGCACCTGAATTGACCCGGATCCAACTGGCAAATGTTCGTTTTACCTATGCAAGGTTTTTGCTGGAGGTTCAGAAACCTTCAGAGGCAGCATCAGTTCTAACTGAACTGGTGAGCGAAGTCCCTGAATTTGTAAAAGCCCAGGAACTTCTTTCAAAACTAATCAATTAGGTTCTCGATTATTCGGTAGAGACTTTCCCCACTCTAAGAATTTTATCTGCATCAATCTCCCTGAAAACATCATGCAGAAATTCGACATAAATCTCTTCAGTTTTACGAATTTCAGTATGAAAGGGATAGATAGGCAGGAGTAGTACCTCGACCCATTTCTTTGTGTTTGCACTGCGAGAATAGGTTTTAATCAACCTGCCTTGGTCATCAAACACTTCAACATCCAGATAGTATTCCTGGGTGTATGGTATGGGAACAAGCGTCAGTGAAAGTACAGATCCTATCGATCCCAGGAAGTACTTACTAAATGATTTCTCCTTCCTGAACTGCATAGCTATTCTTAGTTCGTAATTAGCCATGAGAGAATCTTTCAAAGCGAGACGCTCAGGATCCGACATATCCGAGGCAAACTCGGTGAAAGCTGCGAATCGATTGAGATTTGAAAACTCATTGGTAGCGTCAAGCAGAATATCATCATAGCCATCTAGAATTCTGTATCTGTTCTGAAGTTTAGGCACTGCATCCAGCCCCCTGGTTTGCACGAGATGTCTGGAAACAAAAAGGACATCCACTGGCGCTTCCCCAAGTGTTTTATTTGGGCTGAGGCCACTGGCACCTTCAATGTCTGTTTTGAAGGTTGCACAACTTGAAACCATTATGCACATGCCGAGAATCGAGATTAAAACGAACTTCTTCATGTCTATCTCCTTTTCACGTGTTTTGAAGAACCCTTATGGATTTTTGCGGAGGGTTATTGCTCCAGGTCGCATACTCAAATCAAATATGAAATTGTTGGCAAGATGAAAATCTCCAATTGTGGCATTATCATGAACTGCCTTCATGAGTAGCGTAATGCGTTTTTTGTGAAACTCACTGTTTGGAAATATTTGCCCCTGGATACTTCCTTTGATGCTATAGCCACCATTCCAGTCATCCACTTCAATTTCTGCATCCACTATTTGCGCGTTGCCTACTGACCCTGTGATATCCAGATCTGGTGTCACCCTTAAGGTAAAGCGAACCACCCCAACTTCATCACCCAGGTTAACATTATAAAAATGCCCTTCTCCCTGCCAGTCACCAATGAATTGCTCGAAATCTGGTGGGTCTGTCTGCCCCATGACCAGGGTGCATAGTCCCAGCAATACTATGGTGACAATATTCGATTTGTTTTTCATTGGACCTCCTCGGAGGGTTTTGGTTGGAGATGATTCCATTTCTTATGACGATTCATCCTGTTTGCTCCCGCTCCGAAGTAAAATAATTCCACTGGCTAGAAGTGGTCCTATAAAAAGCACAATGACCATCCCCCGTCCTCTTTCAAGCGGATTGGGACCAAATATTTCATAGAGATGAAAGAAATAGAAGAAGAAGGCTGAAACTACCATTAGAATTACACCGGCTATTTTGGGCCATCTCGTGGCGACATAGGCCAACAAGAAAAATGGAGCCGCCACAAGTGATTGCATGATCAGAGCGATGGGATCAGTAAGATGTCCAACTATGTTGAATACCAACCACACCCATCCGAAACCGTAAAGAACCCGTGATACTGTTTTTTGAGGACCCCAGAAAGAGAGTAGAGAACTTAGAAACCAGGTAAACCAGAGCACAGCCAGGATCAAGGATACCGTAACCTCGGGTTCTTCCACATTACGCTCTCCAGACCGCAGGTAGGAAACCAGGAGAAAAGTGAATAGACCCGCTGTAAGAAAAGCATGGTAGCCTGCCCGTCGTTGAAATTCATCCTGATCATTTAATAATCCCATTTCCCTGAGAATGCCGGGACCAAAGGTACCCAGGGCAGCCAGAGATAGGAAGGTCCAGCTAATTTCTGAAAGACCAAACCCGAGGAGAACCACCACGCCAGCGATAAGCGTTGCATGAGTGGGCTGCCAGTCCAACCGGCCAAACAATTTGTTGATCATCTTCCTACTCCTCCAATTCAAATATTTCTTCTACGGTAGCGCCCAGAACCTGTGAGAGACGCAACGCCAACCCCACTGATGGTGAATAGCGACCTTTTTCAATAGAGAGAATGGTCTGGCGAGTGGTTCCAACTTTTTCAGCCAACTGTTCCTGGGTCAAATCCCCGGCTTTTAGTCGACACAACTTCAAATTATTTCGAATATCATACTTAGGTCTCATATACCAATATACAATAAACTGTACATAATGGAAAGTTTATTTTACATTTTTGCTTGCATTACTCGCCTGGTTACCATATTTTCAATCACATCAAGAGCCCATCTTTTGATAAACCTAATGGAGGGGAGCACCATGAAGTATTGTCTAACGCTTGTTTTTATGATGATTTTCTTTATGTCATGCAGTGTCATTGATAAAGACGCTCAAAAATTATTTTCAAACCGGACCGGACCATTCGAGGTAACTGTTTACCCCGTCCATGTTGTGATTTCAGAAACAACCTTTGCAGATACATCACTTCAAAAGGAGCTTGTTCAATTTCTCAATGATAGTGGCCTGGCCAAGGCCGTGGCTTCGGGGAAAGATGTGGACATCCCATTTCAATGGGGAGCCAATCAGGCAAAGATGTACCGTAGAAGCGCCGAAGCCTTTGCTGCTGCCATCGCGCTGGACAAACCAGCTACATCCTATGCTCTACTCATAGAAACCCTGAGCATGGGGGCTGAGAACAACATGGGGGGCGTTCATTTCTACCTCGTTGATACTACAGGTAAAGTTGTTGCTGGTACTCTTTCAAACTCCCATTGGGAAGAATTTAAATCCATATCTCCCCAAGATAGAAAAGCAGGTATGCAGGTCGCATTTTCGCTCCTGAAAACACTTACTATCGAAACCTCTTGAACACACAGTCATCCCCACAGAAACTTCTGCGGGGGTGGCTAACATTCTCACTCTTTTAGCACTCCCTAACTATTTTCACACTTCTCTTAACCTTTTTACTTATGTCGTGTCTCAGTTATGTTGTCGGCCAATTGAAATAGTAATCGCTGGCCAATGATCGGTCTCGATTTGATAAAGGATTAATTCATGCTTCGACCTATAAAACTTGCCATCCCCTTATTATTGATTGCCCTTTTAGCCACTACCCTTGTTGCTCAACCTCAACACGGTCAGGGAAGAGGTGGTGGGAACCGACCCAGCAACGGCATTGTTGGTAAAATCCTGGATGATGTGTCAGGAGTTCCCGTACAATACGCCAATATCATGCTCCACGATAGTGATAGCGAGGCCGCCATAACAGGTACCATCACGGATGAAAGAGGCAGATTCCACATAACACCTGTCAAACCGGGCCACTATTTCGTGACCATCAAATTCATGGGTTATGATGAATTGAGAATCGATAGTCTTACCATCACCATGGCGACACCCATGGCCATGATAGGTGAGGTCTTTATCGTACCGGCCACCATGTCAGGTGAATCAGTGGTGGTTGAACGAGAACGTACTACCATGGAATACAAGATTGATAAAAAAGTGATCAACGTCGGTCAGGACCTCACATCCAGTTCAGGGACGGCAGTTGAAGTGCTGGAGAATGTGCCTTCAGTTCAGGTAGATATAGAGGGTAATGTTGAACTCAGGGGTAGCAGTAATTTTACCGTTCTTATTGACAACCGGCCTTCTATTCTGGAGGGAAATGAAGCCCTCCAAACCATCCCCGCCAGTACCATCGAGAGTATTGAAATCATCACCAATCCATCAGCAGCATATGATCCAGATGGGGTTTCAGGTATTATTAATATCATCACCAAGAAAAGTAAACTTGAGGGTATGAGTGGTATAGCTAACCTGAATGTAGGGACGTTGGGACAAGTGGGTGGTGATTTCCTTCTCAATTATCGCAACCATAAATACACCGCCTACATCAGTGCTGCCTACCATACTCGCATATACGAAGGTCAGGATACAAGTCTTAGCCAGACGACAGTTGGGGATACAGTTTATTCTGTGGGTCAGCTGGGTGATAATCGCTTTCAGCATGGTGGCTACCGACTTCGCACGGGAGTTGACTTCAATATCTCCGACAAGGACATTTTTGGTGTCAAGCTTTCCTATGGGTCGAGAGGGTTTAGCCGGTCTGGCGAAAACTCATTCTCTGAGTATACCAACCTTTTTATGGTTCCAATACTATCTACTTCAGAAGCCATCTCTGAGCGCGGAGGTGCCTATTATAGTCTTGGTGCCAACTATGAGCATCAATTCAATGGCCCCACCCATCGCCTCGCCATAGATGGAAGCTACAGTATTCGAAGATCAGATGAGGAAAGTACGACGGAACAATTTGATGTTAGCGGGAACCAGATAAGCGGAAAAATCACGACAGAAGAAGGACCCACAACGCGAGGTCGTCTCGAGGTTAAATACGAACAACCCTTCGCCAATGACGGCAAGTTGGAAGCTGGTTACCAAATTCGTTATGGACTTTCAGCAGATGAAAGTGGTCTCCAGAGATGGGATTCCGGGACGGCTGATTATGTGACTGTGACTTCCTATGATTATGATACAGAGTACAAACGCGACATTCAATCTCTATTTGGTGTCCTTTCTACAAATATTGGCAAGCTGGGTGTACAGGGTGGTTTTCGTGCAGAGTATACATTCAGAAACATCTCTGTAATTGATAGCATAGATTTTGAGATCGATCGTTGGGATTATTTCCCAACACTTCACCTGTCTTATAATATCACACCAACCAAAAAATTCATGACCAGCTATTCCAGACGGATACGCCGTCCCCGGGGCTGGTTTCTGGAACCCTTCGAAACCTGGACAGATGCCTATAATGTGAGAGTGGGAAATCCTGGACTGCTTCCCCAATACATCAACTCCGCTGAAGCCGGGTATATGCAATATTTTGGGAAAAACATGCTCTCGGCTGAGGTTTATGTCCGCGAAACCACCAACCTGGTTGAGGGGGTTCAAAGTGTGTATTCAGAGAATGTCATTTTGCATACTTTTGATAATGTGGGAAATTCGCTCTCCGTCGGTAGTGAACTTTCCTTGCGTCTTTTGCCGTTTAAGTGGTGGGATTTTAATCTCATGGGCAATATATATCATTACGAAATCAATGATCAACCAGCCAGTTTCAATCAGAACATCGAAAGCGACAACTGGTCCCTGCGTTTCAACAATAACTTCACTGTCAATAGCATGATCAAGTTGCAGATGAACGCCATGTACAATAGCCCATCTGTTACCGCGCAAGGCGAACGCGAAGCCATGTTCTTCCTCAATGGCGGTGCTCGTATCAATATTATTGAGAACAAGCTCAGTGCTTCAATCAATGTGCGTGATATCCTGGATACTGGTGACCATGAGTTTACCAGTCAGGGTGACGGCTGGTATCGTTATCAGTCCTCTGATAGAGTAGCACCAATCTATTCAGTTTCCCTCAAATACATTTTCAACAATTATCGGTCAAAGGACCGAGGTGGGAATGGTGATGCTATGAATGGTGGAGAAAGCGCTGAGGGTGATGACTTCTAGGTCAGCCCCAGGACGCTAGAAAGTATTTGGCATGAGCATAAACTGTATTTATCATCCTGCCGTGATGATAAGAAATATACATATTAAGTCTTTATTTCATGATTCCGTGGGCACACAAGCCCATGGATCAGCAATTATATGTGGAGAATGTTAATAGGTAGACCTATTCACTAACACATACCACAGAGGTATTTAAAACCCCGCTGATCCTAGAGATAGCGGGGTTTTTTTATTTCAGGAACCTTAACCAAATAGCCAAGAAAGGGGTTAGAAATGAACCTGAAAGACATGGTAAAAGGAGGACAGAAAGTAAGAATCAGTTTTTATAGCCGCGGGAGTTTGTGGTACATCACAGATAGTGGCTTTGAATTCCCCGTACCTGTAGGAGACCGAGCTGAAGTTGGCAATGCCACCTTCCTGGCTGAGGATAAGGCCATCTATTTCATGCGCTACATTCGGAAATACATGCAGTTTCTGGAAGACGCACGCATGGAAGCACAAAAAAGATCATAACAAGACAAGAAGCTGCCCTGAAAGGGTGGCTTCTTGATTTAAGAACGAGGAACACCGATTGAATATTGAATATTGGAGAGTGGTTTATACATAAATCTGTGGTAAAAGAAAAAAGACTATTTCAGGTTCTGAGACAGCCTCTTGTATTTAAATCTTCAAACCTGTTTTCGAAATTTTATATAGAAGGAATTACCACCCCGAGATCTGGGGCGTACACCGACCTCGGCATTGTGTGCCTTAGCAATTCGATTCACAATGGCCAGACCTATTCCATCACCTGCTTGAGAACTATCCAGTTGGACACCACGCTCAAATATTTTCAATCCCACATCCTCACCAAGCGTCTCACCCTCATCATTAACTTCAACCAGTATGGATGCATCGTCATCTACTGCCACAACAGAGACTTCAGTACTATTTCCAGCATATTTAAGTGCGTTGCTAAGATAGTTATTGAAGACTTCAACAATGATTGGATTTGCATATACGGACAGATCTGCTGGGATCGATATCTTGGTTGCGATACCTTTTTGGGCAAAGGCTTTTTCATACTCACCCTGAGCAGATTGAACGATTCTAGAGAGATTGAGTTCTGTGAGATCGATATGTTCATTCATCGATATTTGAGTCAGGGCTCGGGCATTTGAAATCACTTCAATGAGCCTGAGACTACTTGCATTAATGGCTTGAATCTTTTTGTCCTCAGGTAATTCATCCTTCAACATATCCGAGATACCATAAATAGCATTGACTGGATTCATAATATCGTGATTAATGATATCTAATAACAGGGTCTTAAAATTGTTCTCCCACTCAAGTTTCTCTGCCAGGTCTTTGTATTTTTCATTTGATTTTTCGAGAGCTAGCTCATGTTTGATTGATTCTTCAATATCCCTATCAATTCCTCTAAAACCAATCAATACGCCATCTTCATCAAAAAGCAGTTCTGCAGAACTTTCAAGAATTTTCATTTCACCACTTTTATGACGAAATCGACCTCTGAACTGTCGCCAGGGGACACCATCTTTAAGCTCGGTATTGAATTTTTTAATTGCTTCGGGACTGGCATCCTCAACAGGCCAAAACATGCTCACGTGTCTACCAATTAATTCCCTGGCTTCATATCCCAGAATCGTTTTTACAGCATCATTGGAATAGGTGTGGATGCCATTCACATCCATTTCCCACACCCAATCGGTTAGGGAGTTGAGAAACCTCCTTAACTCGGTGTTTTCTGGACAGGTCTTTTTTAATTGGGACATCTTGGCGATAAGCTAAAATAATTTGTTAAGAGTAAAAGTGATTGCCTAAACTCTTAAAACAATTCAGTCAAGCTCCAGGTCGAAATATCGTTAATAAATGATATTGAAAAACCGAGGTCTATAAATCATTGTGTAACACGAGAACATTGATGGCAAAACCAGTATTGCCTGCGGCAAGGGAAGCTTTAGCGGCCATCTCAATCTTATGTTTTCCTTGAGTTGGGTTCGAAGACAGGTGCTCCAATCCCTCACGATATAGCTTGTAGTAGTCAGACTCAATGTTGGCTGGACCAAGATCGCCCAAATATTGCCGTGCGGATTCTGGGGTAGGCAATTCTTCTAATGATCCCAGTTTCCCCAGGTCATTTCCCGAAAGAATGCTTGATTCTCGTATACCCCTCGGTAACTGATCAATACCCATGCCCTGTCCTGTGGGTTTATCAACAGTGAACAGAGCAGCTCCTGAAGCCCGTGTGTAGTAATTAAAGCCATTCCGCCCAACCAGGTCTAAAGCATCAGGAGTCATTTTTCCATCTTGCATCACTGCTTCAGCGATATGGAATCTCACCACCCGGCACAATACCAGATTTCCAGATCCCTTTTTACCACCCAGGGGAATAATCTGTTCCACCTGACACTCCATATGGAAGGGGGAATTTTTAACCCGTTTTGGTCTCACCACATCAGACGCCAGCGTATCAAATCCCGCCTTGATAAACTCACTCAAGTCTGACCCATAAGCAGTAGAAGCCAGGCTTACCTGCTCCACCAGGTCAAAGGGTACGGCGTGGACCACACACTCCGGTATCTTTTCCAGGTTTAACAAGGTATCCTTGGCAGAACCATCCTTGCCACTATAGGCAGGTGAAAAAGCGATGTAGGGAGGATTTGCTCCAAAGGTGTTAAAAAATGAAAATGGAGCGAGATTATCAATGCCGTCTTCTGAGATGGTCGAAACCAGAGCAATGGGGCGAGGGCTTACCCCGCTGAGTAATAGATTGTGAACCTCTCTGAGGGGTTTCTGTTCAGGATCAACACTGATAAACCCACTGGATTTAGCTTCATTCACACCAGTTATTCCTTATTAACTCATTTTCTTTGTGGCAAGCAGTGAGTGGTCCAAACCACTTGACTTCATGGTGTTATTTAAAACACCCAAACCATCAATCCTAAGTTCAATTTCATCATCGGGGAGTAACCAGACCGGTGTAAAATCTTCGCCAGCTTCTTTCGCTTCAATAGCAGCCGTTCCATTCAATTCCAGATAACATCCACTGCCCACAGTGCCTGATCCAATCACATCGCCTGGGAAAAGCTCCACCCCATAGGAAGCCCGCTCGATAATTTCAGCAAAGGTCCAGGTCATATCCTTCATATTCCCATCTGAGATCTGGGTTCCATTGTGGAAGGCCTGCATTCCCAGGGAATAGGTTGCTCCAAAATCAGTCTCAATTTTGTAATCATCCAGTTCATCTGGTGTGACCAGCCAGGGTCCAATGGTGGTGGCAAAATCCTTACCTTTGGCAGGACCCAGGTTGAGTTTCATCTCTTCCATCTGAAGCAGACGTGCCGACAGATCATTCATGATGGTGAAACCTGCGATATACGCATCTGCATCCTTTGAAGCGATGTTTTTACCCCACTTCCCAATAACTACGGCAACCTCCAGCTCAAAATCAAGCTTATGCAGATGATCCGCTTCAACAACTACCTCACCTGGACCGAAAATGGCATTGTGATTGGTGAAATAGAAAATGGGAAATTCATCGAATTCAGGGATCATGGGGACACCCCGGTTACGGCGGGCAGTAGCCACGTGTTGCCTGAAAGCATAGGCATCCCTGCATGATGGCGGGTATGGGATGGGCGCCAGAAGCTCGGCGTTTTTTACTGCTGAGACACCCAGACCGCGTTTGATTCGCAGGTTCAGAGTTTGAAGGAACTCCATTCCTGATTCCTCCAGGTTAAGGAGCTCTAGAACGGTTGAGGGCAATTCAACCCCGATGGTTTCTCCACCTTTTTGGATATCATATACCCGGTCCTGGATTATGAGTCCACTTCGATGCGTGTCATCTGCTTTATAAGAAACAATTTTCATTTACTTTCCCTGATTCAAAATTATTTGATAGACTTCTTCCATGATATCCACTGCAAACTCTGTTTCTTCCATGGTTCCTGAATTCACCCTGATCCCGTTGGGAACACCAAATTTGTCTACGTGACGTACAATTAACCCACGATTGGCACATTCCTCCGCAAAGCGGGCGGCATCAGCTTCTGTGGGCATTAAGGTAAGTATAAAATTAGTGTGCGTTTTGACTTGAGGAATCCCGATGCGGTCAAAGTTCTCTTTAAGCATGTTTAATGACCGTTGATTAAGCTCTATGGTCTTTTTAAGAAACTCGTCATCGTCCAGAGCGGCGATTCCAGCCTGCTGGGCCAGTAGATTTGGTTCAAAAGGCAGCTTCACCTTGTAGAGGGCTTCGATGACTTTATCTGGTCCCACAGCAAAGCCAATACGCAAACCTGCCAAACCCTGTGCTTTGGAAAGCGTGCGTGTGATCACAAGGTTTTCATAGTCATACCTGATGCCATTGGGATAGCCTTCAAACTCACTGGCATAATCAGTATAGGCCTCATCCAGGATCACCATTATATGGTCTGGCACCTTGGCCATAAAAGCTTCAAATTCCTTATGGGAAAACATGGTTCCAGTCGGGTTGTTGGGATTGGCCAGATAGATCATACTGGTTTTTTCAGTAATGGCACCCTGCAGAGCTTCCAGATCAAACCCATACTCCTTGAGCGGTAATTTTATAAGCTTACGCCCGGTTTTGCTGATGGAAACATAAATCCCAATAAAGGTACCCTCGCAGGTAATGATCTCATCACCTTCTTCAGTAAAAGCGGAGACGATATAGGCCAGAAGTGAATCTGTACCGTGACCACAGATAATGTGGTTGGGTTGAACCGAGTATTTCTCTGCAATAGCCTGCACCAGATCATAGGAAGCTGGATCGGAATATCGATTCAGACCTGAGAGGGCTTCTTCTATGGCTTTCAGCGCCTTGGGGCTGGATCCCAGGGGATTCTCAGCTGAAGCCAGTTTCACAATACGAGTCAGGTTTTTCTCTCTGGCTAGTTCAGAGATGGGTTTCCCTGCTTTATAGGGAATCAATTGTTCGACAAAGCGTGGTATTTTTATCATATGTTTACAACCATGATTTTGGATAATTATCGTCTTGGCATTCCCGAACCTTCACAGTGGGCTTGAGGGGCTCAAAGGTATCAATCATAAATGCGTATTCATCAGTTCGCTTTACCCCAACTGAAGCTTCAGTTCGACCTGGTTGGGGACCATGCGGAATCCCACCAGGATGCCAGGTCAAGGAACCTGCACTGACGCCCTTGCGTGACATAAAATCACCATCCAGATAATAGAGAACTTCATCGCTATCAATATTATTGTGAAAATAGGGTGCAGGGATTGCCGCTTCGTGAAAATCAAAGGGTCGCGGAACGAAATTGCAGATGACAAATGATCCTGTGGTAAACAGCAGATGGACGGGCGGTGGCAGATGGATACGGCCCACCTTGGGGTGATAATCCTTAATATTGAATGTGAATGGATAGAGATACCCATCCCAACCAACCACGTCAAAGGGATGATGTGGGAGAATATGTTCAGCGAATTGATCATCCATTTTTACCAGAAGTTTGAACTCGCCACTTTTGTCAACGGCTTCCATATACTCAGGAGGCCTGAAATCCCTTTCACAGAAGGGAGCATCCTCAGTCAACTGTCCATATTCATTGCGGAAATGTTTGGGAATATCAAAGGCGGAGGTGGACTCAATAATCAGCAGTTTATTGTTATCATAATCTTCGAATTCCATGGAATAAATCGTCCCCTTGGGTATGACGATCTGATCTCCTGGGCCAAATGGATTCACGCCATAGGAACTTTTGAGAAGACCTGAGCCATGATGTACAAAAATCAGCTCTGAAGCCCTGGCATTTCGGTAAAAAAGATCTGAATCCCGGCTAACCCTGGCAGTGGAGATGGCACATTGTGAATTTTCCAGTAATTTTTCCCGGCTGTTAATATAGTCACCTCCCAGGGGTGACTTATCGGTATTGCAATGGGTATAAACGACAGGGGCATCAACCCAGGCTTTTGAAATCTCCAGGGATACTTCCTGTATGGCACGAGTTGCCGAAGGGATATGATGGTGGTAAAGATTTGAGTAAATACCGGAGAAGCCCTTACTGGACACCAGTTCCTCGCGGTACAATTCCTGCTCATCTTCTTTATAAAATGTGGTATGTTTGACTCTGGGAATCTCTCCCAGTTTATGATAAAATGGCATGCCCCGCTCCCTCTATTCCTTGATTATCATCATTCGGTCACAACAATTTGACTATAGATTTCCTCTTAAGCCCTGATCCTCTTCAATGGCTTCAAACAATGCTTGAAAATTGCCCTTCCCAAATCCCTGGGCACCAGCTCGTTGAATAAACTCAAAGAAAAAGGTGGGTCTATCTCCTATGGGCTTGGTGAATAATTGCAATAAATACCCACCAGACTCATTATCACACAGAATCTTCAGATCCTGGAGCTCATCAATATTCTCTTTAATATTGATATCATCCCTGGCTCTCAAGGTGTCATAGTAGGTATCTGGCACATTAAGGAACTCCACCCCATTTTCACGCAGGGTGCGAATAGTGTGTATGATATCATCGGTCTGTATGGCGATGTGTTGAACGCCTGTTCCATGATACTGCTCGATGTATTCTTCAATCTGAGATTTCTTTTCCCCTTCATAGGGCTCATTGATGGGGTTTTTGATAGTGGATTTTTCTGAACGAACAACCTTAGATAAAAGGGCTGAATATTTTGTCCCAATATCTCCCTTTTTAAAATCAATAAAGGTTTCAAAGTTCATGGTGCGAACATAATAGTCGGCCCATTTGTCCATTTCATTTTCACGCACATTACCCACGATATGATCTATACCGATCAAACCTGCATTCCCTGAGGTCATCTGGATATCCTGGATCGGTCTGTCATAATCAGGTTGGAATATATGCTTGTAGTTGTCCCGATTGATATAAACCAGTTCAGTATCGTCGTACAGACGAATCGCAGCTTCAGTGATATAGCCGTGCTCATTTTCAATTTTTTGAGGACGTCTCTGAATGACAGCTCCCTGCTTCACAGCATGATTAAATATTTTCTCCACATCGTCCACTTCAATGGCCCAGCGCTTCAACCCATCACCATGCAGATTGAGGAAGGCTGATATATCAACTGTGCTGGGTTGGAGACTTCCGGTGATTACAATTTTCAAGTCGTTCTGGGTGAGATAATAAGAAATTCTGTCTCGACAGCCCGTTTCAGGTCCAGAGTAACCCTCAATTTTCAGTCCCAGGGCTTTTGCGTACCAATAGGCCACCATCTTGGCCGAGCCCACATAAAATTCTACATAGTCATACTTGCGGATTCCCAATGAATCAGACATTTCACTTCCCTCTTTGTTCATGCGGAGCATCCTGCATGAGATGATTCATTCCAAATTCAATTAAATGTTTATTCTGTGGAGACCTTTGTCCCTGTTGATCCAAATAAGTCTGCAGGGTGTGTGATAGTTCACATCCAGCGTCACACATCTCCAACAGTTCCAGACCCAGCAGCCAATCCTCAGGATGATCTTTCTTAAGTTTGACATAGATATCTTTGAGATCAATTGACATGTTGTCTTCCCGGGCCAGTCGCACCTTATGATACAATTGCTCCAGATTCTTAAATTTTTGCGATGGTTCCACCTGAATGGTTTGCTCTTGAGGTACGCGGATAATTTGATCAAAACTTTTGGGATCTGCAGGACCACCATAGGCTGAAACAACATCTCTGCCCACAGCCATATCATAGACACCCCATTCAGGAGCAAATAATATCTGATCCCCCAGAGTCACAGTACAATTCTCAAAGCTGATGAGAACGATCTTCCCCTGTAAATTTCTTTTCCCTGTAACCACATCTCCCTGCACCAGGATACCACTCTCAAACTCGATGGAGGTCTTTTTACCCTCATAGATATCATAAGCCATAAGATCTCTGGGACTCATGTCTTCTATGGCGAGATTTACACCCTTTAACTTTCCAAGTGGAGAACCAAACCCTTCATGATGATATGTTGTTCCATGCCCTACCAATTCACGGTCTCGTAAAGCCAGGGCAGTTGCACCCATCGTGTGGATATATGCAGGTTTATCATCCACAGTAATGACGTCATCAAAGACACCGGAAATTTGCAAGCCTGTACTTAATTCGATAGTCCCCAGTCTTTTTGAATCGACAAGTTTCTTGACCCCTTGGAGACCTCCCCTTCGAAGCGCCATTTTGTTGGCCAATTCCTCGAGGACCAGGCTAAGATGGGCAAAGTCTGGCGTGACATACAGCTGGGGTTGGGGTTTGGTGATATCAAAATCCTGATAGGCTGCATCCAGGGTGTATGGTAGTTTCACAACCTGATCACTTAGACAAGCGCTGCTTTCCCCAATAGATGAAAGTAAGCCAGCACCATAAATTTTTACTGCTTCTCCGACCTGGATCAGGCCATACTCCACCGTCCACCAGTGCAAGTTGCGAATCAAAGCCATCTCACTGGGTTCACCCATGTTCTGCTGCAGATCATTGATACGTTTTTCAGCGATGAGGAGCTCGTCCTGCTTAGTACCAGGGGCTTCTTTAATAATTGAGAGGTGTCTTACGGCTTCATAGAGCTGATGATCTTTTTCGCTCCCAATGGCCTTGGATCCCACCTCTCCAAAGCGTCTGATATACTCAGCATATTCGGGATTGGCGATGATGGGGGCATGTCCTGCGCTTTCGTGTATAATATCAGGTGCCGGTGTGTATTCAATGTGTTGAAGTTGGCGGATATCGGCTGCAATGACGAGCACATTGTAGGCCTGGAATTCCATAAAGGCAGCTGGCGGGATAAATCCATCCACTGATACAGCCGCCCAGCCAATCCTTGAAAGTACCTCGTTCATGGTTTTCATATCTGGAATATTATCCACTGAGATGCCAGTCTTGGCCAGTCCCTCCAGATAGCTGGGATGGGCAATATTCTGAAGGTGTCGAACATTCATGCGCATGACAAAACGCCAAACCGCCTGATCGATTGCCGTGTAATCACTATAAATTTGGGGTTTGATAAATTGTTGTAAGTGGACTGGTAAACGGTCCAGGATTGGATTCCCCAAGTCTGTTCTTGCTTTGTCCATGGACTCCCTGTAGCATTAAAACTTACTGGTAAAAGGGGCTAATGACGATCGCTAACCTGTTATTAACAAGCTACTTTATCAGCACTTTTGGATTGGAGAAGATAATCTCGAAGGCAGGGTGCACAAGATTTGATTTGAGATAAATATTGTCCTATTACAATCTATTCTCACACAATTTTTGTCCAAAATAATATCAAGTAGTTCTTAGTTGTTTGCTCGAGTTAAAGAGCTAACTAGAGCAACGAACCATTTGAAGGGCTGTTCACCTCATCAACTATTGGAGGGCATAGCTTCTCTTATCCCCGGCATGACTAATTTCTGGAAAATCGCATCCATTCTGGCGGGCGTGTATGGCTTATTGTTATCAAACCACCATCGAAGAAGTGTAAGTAAAACGCTGGCCACATGGTGACCCAGGAGTGAGAGTGGAATATTGGGCTTTTGATCATTATGCAGCCATTTCTTCAATTCTTCCTCCACATGTTGTCCCAGATGTCTCTGAATCTTATGAATCATCAAATTTATCCCCTGACCTCCCATGATGGCCCTGTGTAGTGGGAATTCCTCCTGTGCATGTTGGAATAGTGGTTCAGTTGAAAGTATTTTTTGGTGGTCACAATGATGGGGGTGTTCCAGTGTAAGTATCAGACTATGAAGTATATCGTCCATCCCACTAAGAAGCAGTTCTTCCTTATCACGGTAATGGGAATAAAAAGTCGATCTTCCTACATCAGCGCGATCCAGAATATTCTGGACAGTAATGGTATCGTAACCCTGTTCAGTCATAAGTGACATAAGGGCTCCTCGTAGAAGGGTTCTCGTCCTTGTTACTCTTCTATCCGTTCTACCTTGATCCAAATTGATACCTTCACTTTCCGAACAATGCTCCAGGATTGTTCACAATTGAACAAATCCGACTGCTTGTCTGTTGACATACCATTTTCCCAATAATATACTATTTCCGAACAGAGTGTTCAGTATTGAATTGAGTGTTTTAGATGAGGAGCAAAACATGCATACACCTACTTCAGCCCCCACAACAACAGGACGAACCATACCCTGGGCATCATTTTATGATACTCTCGTAAATGTAGCCTCACTGGGTAGAGCCAAAATATTGCGTAATGAAATAGCTGCCAAAGCACCCTTCAAATCCGGTGATACGGTGCTTGATGTTGGCTGTGGAACTGGCGATCAAGCTATTTTAGCATGTGATATTGTTGGAAAAGAGGGCGCAGTGTTTGGCTCAGATGCTTCCGTGAAGATGATTAATATTGCACGTTCGAAAGCTGAAGGGTTGGGTATAGCTGTGGATTTTCAGGTGGATTTGATTGAAAATATCTCTCACCCGGATGAAACTTTCGATGGGGTTATGAACAGCCTGGTCATGCACCATCTTCCAGGCGACTTGAAGATAAAAGGAATAAGTGAATTCTATCGAATATTAAAACCAGGGGGGTCAGTTTACATCGTGGACATGGAGTCAGTTGGCGGGAGCTTCTTCCAACAATTAGGCGACTTGATCATTCACCTTCACGGGGGTAACAAAAAACTTAAGGACAACGTTCAACGACTCACCCCTCTGCTAAAGGAGTGCGGTTTTATAGACATTTCTACTGGCAGGGTAAATCGACAGCTCGCGTACATTTGCGGAAAAAAATAACCAAAGGATAATTCTGTGTCACACTCACACCACCAGCACATGGATCAGCAGGAGAACGAAACCAAAACGTGGCGAGTATTTGCCCTGACCTTTATCATGATGTTTATAGAAATCGGAGCCGGCTATTTGACGGGTTCCATGGCTCTGCTGGCGGATGGCTGGCATATGGGAACCCACGCCGCTGCCTTTGGGATTGGAATTTTTGCCTATCGATATGCTCGCAAAAATATTGATAGCAGGCGGTTTTCATTTGGACCGGGCAAGGTGACAACCCTGGGAGGTTTTGCCAGCGCTGTGGCTCTGGCTGTTGTAGCTCTTTTTATGATCATAGAATCTATTGAACGATTTGTTGAACCGGTTTCAATTCAATTTAGCGAGGCCATTATTGTCGCCATCATGGGATTGATTGTTAATATTATCTCAGCCATTCTTTTAATGGGCACTTCAATCGAGGATCACACCCATAGTCATGATATCGATGATCTTAACTTACACTCCGCCTATTTTCATGTGTTGGCAGATGCGCTAACATCAATCCTTGCCATTGGTGCACTGCTTATGGGAAAATATTGGGGCTGGCAGATGATGGATCCACTTATGGGAATAATTGGTGCCATAATTATCCTTAAATGGTCAAAAGGCTTGCTATCCTCCTCAGCAGAAATCTTGCTGGATCGTGCCGCAGGCAATGAAATAGAAACAGCCATTCGTGGAGAAGTTGAGAAACGAGAAGGTTCTGTTCTTGATCTTAAGATATGGTTTGTAGGACCCAACGAGATGGCGGCGGCTATGAAAGTATCCAGGGCTTCGCCTGTGGGACCTGATTGGATTAATGGTATCTTGAGGAATATCCCTGGTTTATCATACCTGAATGTTGAAACATTTTCGAACGAAAATCAGAATTAAAGCAGGAGGGTCTCAATCTCTTGAGCCGACCAGCGGCGTGTGCCGTCTATATGTATCACATCTGGATGGTCCATGAGCCATTCATCGTGCAAATCTTCAAGGCTTTTCAGATAGTCCAGGGGCATTTGTTGTTCTTCATTGCGACCCCGCTGTTTAATTCTTTCCAGACAGAGCTCAGCTGGCGTTCGCAGATAGATAATTTTTTGAGGTTTTTCACAATAGTTAGAGGATAAAAACTCCCAGAGTTGCTGATAGACCTGCCATTCTGAATCGTTCATGGCACCACCAGCATACAGGTTTTTTGCAAAGACGTTTCTATCCGTGTAGATTGATCTCTCCAAAACGACACGATCCCCTTGCACCTTCTGTAAAATTTCCGACCAGGTTTTTGCCCGCGTAGTAAATGCCATAATCTGGAAGGTAAAGGACCATCGCGGCATGTCTGAATAAAACATTTCAAATAGATTTCCGGCAAAACCATCGCGCCAGGTATCCACGGGTTCTTCCAGAAACTCAAACTGATTTGAGTTTTTCAGAATATTTCCCAAACTGGTTTTTCCTGCTCCAATATTGCCTTCAAGGAGATACATGGATCGAGGTCTTGGTTGGTCGTTGGTGATGTCACTCATATAAAATTTAACCTATTCTATGGTTACTCTTCACTCCCCTGAAGGTCAGGTGGGAATCCATTAAGGAAGCATGGAATCAACATTCTGGGTGGCAGTTAATCTAATCGGGAATGGACAAGTTGAAACCTTATGATATCTGGTGGAAGCATTGTCAGGGGATTCAGGCTTTCAAGTGAACTGTGGGGTAAAAAAAAGACCCCCAACCAATGGCCGGGGGTCTTGAAAAACCGGATTTAAACGATTTTTATTTTAGATACGTCATCTTCCCAGATTTTGAGAACTCTGGTGTGGTGAGACGATAGATAAACATACCGCTACTAACTGGCGTACCATTTTTGTTCAAACCATTCCATTGGAGATGATAAAAACCAGGTGCCTGATCTTCATTCACCAGATCAACCACATGCTGACCAAGCATGTTATAGATAGAGAGCCTTACAAAGGTATTCTCAGGTATATCATACTTGATATTTGTGATTGGGTTGAAGGGGTTTGGATAGTTGTGATGCAGTGCAAATTCTGTTGGCAGACCGGCAAGATCTACACCAACATAAGTTTCTACATCATTATACCAGTTATACACTACACTGTTCGAATCTGGAACGACATAAACACGGTTTGGACCACCACCAGGAAATTCAGATGTATCCCAGTTACCGTTGATCCTGAATTTGTATTCCAGGCTTTCACCAGGATATAGACCTGCTACAGTGTATGAATAAACACTGTCAGCATCAGGACCTTCCATAACCATGGGTGTGCCACCCCAGCCATTAAAGGAACCAGCAACGTCAACAAAATCAGTTCCCAGAGCGAAGGTTTCCATGAGTGTCTGAACATTCATGTTCACATCAAATGTGACTTCCACTGGATCAATATTGTAGCGTTCAGTAACCATGTCAAAGAACAGAGTGGTTGTGACGTCTTCTGAACAACGAATCTGAATACAGTCAATGGCAACACTTCCACTTGCTGCATTAATCGTACTATTTCCAGTTATCCATCCAACAACAGGATCAGTTTCAAGATCCAGGGAAACGACTTGCCAGTCATCTTCAGCATGTGTGATATCACGCCATGGACCAGCTTCGTATCCATCGTCATCCTTGATCACAATACGAGCCTGCATATCAGCATTACCACCACGGAGATAGAAGAACATCTTCGAATCGGCATCAATTCTGTCGACTCGGTTGATATTCCACAATCTGACAAACCAACCGCCATCTACGCCGGGATCATCAAGGAGAACCATCTCACCTGAATGAGTACCAGCAAATGCCAACGAATCTGAAGAGGCAAATGTAGAAGTTGTCAGGATACCTGAAGTTGAACCTGAATAGGTTGGATGTCCCCAGTTTCCGACATCGACGGTAAAGTCATTCATGATTCGGTCAATAAACAGTGATCCTGGTATATCGAGCATGAAATCTATCACGGCATCAGCCTCAATAGCATTACCGAACATATCATGGATACCATTTACAGTCAGGGTATAATCCATATTGGGTGTGATCGCAGCTACAGTCAACAGATAAGTGAAATCATTGATCATGGTAACTGCAGTTGGATTTCCAATGCCACCACTCACACTGAAGTTGGTCAGAACCATGGCATCTGCAGAAGCAATAGGTTCAGTAAATCGAACCTGAAGTTCAGTCTCAGATACAGCTACGATCCCAGCTAGCTCTGGACCAGCCAGATCAAGCTCCATCACATCGCCCATATTTCTAGGACTAATGATGTAGTGACCATAGTAGTAGCTCACAATACCAACCAGATTATACGTGGATCCAACATCTAGTGCGATATTGGCAAAATGATAGTCAACATCATCACCCAGGAGGAAACTTGTCACACCATCATCACTCAACTCATATCGATATCCTGTTTCATCGTGAGCAAGCACGAGTGCAGAATCGATTTTTACCAGTTGACCTTCCCATTGTTCAGCAGGATTTGTATCGGCAGCAAGTGAGCTGTCAATATCGGCTCCTGTGATCACAGAAGGAATTGTGGGATTGTCACTGGAGGTGTGTTCTATCAGATTAATATGTTTCAACTCTGATAGGTTATTGTATATGTCCAAATCACCGGCAAGTAACACTTGATCACCAACATCAAGAGTATCACCAATATCATAGTCATATAGGAGGACACCATTATAGGCACCCACACCATCGTTAATCCACACATTGTTGTATTCATCATCAGCAGTAATTAGACCAGAGACTGTCACTGGATAACCCACTTGGATTTGACCGTCTGGATTCAAGGCATTGGTGAATGAAATTGGTGTAATTCCGGCATACAAGAATACTGTGTCAGCATTGGCTGCGTCTACCAGGGTATCGGCAATACCGTCTGCGGTAATTGCTGCAGAGGCTACCAGGTGTACCAGCATGAGATCTTCAGTGTCAATGGTTGCAGATGCAAAGGTCACAGGAGTTCCTGCAATCGAATAGTCAGCAACATCAACAACGCCTACTTCAAGTGTGTAGGCCACATCAATTTCAGTATCACTCAAGGACATCACAGATGCAATGCTGGGTAATACTGAAAGATCAACAACATCTTCCATATCCCGAGGATTGACCCGATAATTACCAGCGGTATAATCCACAACACCGACAATATCGTAGGCCGTTCCTACATTTAGAGAAACAGCTCCCAAATGATAATCTACATTATCGCCAACGAGGAATTTGGTGACACCCTCGTCATCTGACAATTCGTAGGTATAGGAAGCGCCATCATATGCCAGTACTGTGGCACTATCGATTTGTACCAACTGACCTTCCCATTGTTCAGCAGGATTGGTATCAGCAGCCAGAGAGCTGTCAATATCGGCACCTGTGATCATGGCTGGAATAGTTGGATTCTCAGTGGATATTGTTCCCAGTAAAACAGGATTCTTCAATTCTGAGAGATTATTATAAATGTCAAGATCAGCTGTAAACATGATCTCGTCACCAACAGCTACGAGTCCATCAAAGTCATAATCAAAGACCATGACTCCCATATAGGCTTCGTTGCCATCATTGACCCAGATATTGTTAAAAGCATCATTGGCTGTTACGAGTCCCACAAAGGTTCCCGTAATACCTTGTGCAATTTGTCCGCCTGGGTTTAGCGTATTGGTAAAACCAATGGGTGTTATTCCAGCGAGGAACTCAAAGGAGCTAGCATTGGCTGCATCCGTAAGAGTATCTGTAATTGCATCTCCTACTATTGCAGCTGAAGCAACGAGGTGAACCAATGAAGCGTCAGCTCCATCTAGCGTTGCTGATGCAAAGGTTACTGCGGTTCCAGTCGTGGAGTAATCCGCTACATCAACAGCAGTCAGGTCACCGGAGTACATTACTTCGATTTCTGTATCGCTGATTGACACGGCCGAAATAACTTCCAGAGGAATGATAGTTGGCCAGACATAAGGATCAAAATCATCTGGAGCATCTTGAGGACCGAAGCCAGAAGGTGCATCGCTATCAATGGCCCATTCAGCAGGATCCCAGGTAGGATTTCCCACAGTTACAGTAGCAAGGCGTACAGCCCGGCCATCTTCGAATTCATGGTTAGTTCCCGATCCATCTTCACCAGGAACACCAAACTGGTCGACAACCATACCGCTTGGATCTACAAGTTCAAGGTTATCATCACCGTTACTTCCGGCAACATTATTGTCTGCACCATCAAACATATCTGGCGCCATACCGTATGCTGTTTCAAAGTCAGTATCCACAACACCTGTGGCGATTACAAAATTACCAAGTGCAGGGATGGAGCCTACGAGAGGCAATGTCTGACTTACAGTCGCTGCATCATTTGTGTATTTGCGAAGTTCCCAACCTGTGAGATCCAGAGCCAGATCAGCTGAATTGTGAAGCTCAACAAACCTTAGTCCAGCATCATTGTTTGGATCTGCCAATTCACTGATAAACACCGTGTTAATAGAGGCAGGTGTTTCAATTGATATGGTTGCCAAACCAGGTGTTGTGAAGGAATTGGCTCCATCTGGTGCTGACCAGATATGCCAGTATTCGCTGCCATTGTCAATTGTATACAGGTTTCCAGCAGCATCAAAAGCCAGATCTTGTGTTCTGGATTGACCTGTTGCGATTGTATTGAGGAGGGCACCGGTAGTCATATCATGTATGTAGACAGTTCCAGAATAATAAGAACCCCATGCGACACGATTGCTGGATTCATCCAATGCAATTCCCTGTGCCCCAGTATAGGTCATGGGCACTGTCCATAGAGTATCTGCAAGCGCCATGGCTGTATCACCATAGGCAGGATATTTCAGGAGTGGATAGGCCTGATTCGGGTCTGCACGCATCTGACAAAAATAGATATTGCCCTGAGAATCAACTTCAACATCTCTCTGATAATACCCATTGTTTGGTCTTAACACAGTCAGCTCACCGTAATTGCCAGCCAGGAGTGTGTCCTCCAAACCAATCGTATATTTGAGAATTCCCTGGCCAGTTGCATAGTGACCATCAGCTGTGTAAATCGCGCGGTCAGCACCAGAACCTGTAATAAAATTTCCCTGGACCCATTGGTTTTCAACTTTGTTATCAGCGTCTAAGAGACGAAAGCCTGAGGCTGGATCAACCATACCATCAAATACATAGAGTTCATCTGTACCATAATGGGTTACATAGATTCTATCATCAGAACCGATGGAGGTTTTTCCGGGGGCATTGGATGAACTTGACCAATCCACACCACCATCTGAAAACCCCAGACTGTCCTGGGCAGAACTAAAGAGGAAAACCCCATCGCCATTATAGAAAGCTCCCGTATTTGCGCTGGTACCGGCGTATCCATTTGAGATATACACGGTTCCAAAAAGAGGGCTATCCAGATTACGATTAACTGAAACACCCTTTGGTGAGTACATAACGGTCTTTAGATCATCACTGATCTTCGTCCAAGTGGCATTTCCATCATCCGAAGCTGTCACTTCGAAGGTGTAATCTCCGTCGGGAAGAGTTGCCCCACCTGCATCTGTACCATCCCAGGTTACAGAGTTGGTTCCCTTGGTTGCTGTTGCCAGCGTAATGGTGCGCACAAGGCTTGCACCACTATAAATTTCTACATCAACTCCGCTGTCAGCATCTTCATTCAATACAAATGAGATATCAACAGATGTGTTCGTTGCTCCTGTTGTAATCACTTCGGCACTTACTTCTATGTTTGTTGCATATACATTTGCATATGAACTGGACATAGTACCGAGGACAAGCAACAGAGCAGTAATAAAAATACTACTTTTCTTCATTACGGTTTCCCTTCCCTTTCGGACTTTGTTGGTTAGCGGGTTAGTTTACAATCTTTACATACCTTCACCAAGGCTTTCGATTCCAGTTTTTGAGGAATTCTTGAAGCGAATGACTCCTCAGGATTACATTCCCGAGACAACTAATAACACGTGCATCATTCGTCAGGAAATCATAAGTGTCTATTATTACTGAATTTTTACAAAGGGAGAAAAGTGCCAATCCCAGACCTTGTCCTGTTCGATTTCTGAATAAATTGAAAAAAGAAAAAAAGAAGCTGCCTGGACAACAAAAATCGTGGTAATTCAGGTAGTAACTCACCCCTGAGCTACGGAATGACACTCCCCATGGGGCAGTGTTTCACTCCACTAGAACATGGCATGTTCGCCTGATTTCGGGACAATTTTTACCTCAATTTAGACGGCTTGATGATGATTTCATCTCTCAGCGCCCCATCCACTGTGTAGGAAGACAACTTGAGTTTCGAGGGTTGGACATCTATGACATGATAGAATTGCTGATCAGCGTCAGTTACAGCAAACACATTTTCAATCGCTGGCTCCAGCTTGTATTGTTTCGACCCAGAGACTGAATTGATATAAACTGTTCCCTTCTGGCGACCCCTAACTCGCTTACTATTTTTCAAGGGATAGGTACGCCCGAAAGTGTGATCGTGCCCCTGGAGAACCAGATCCACCTCATATTTGTCGAATACTGGCAAAAATGCATCTCGCCTTTTGGTCCCATCTCTGCCCCGTCCAGTAGAATAAAGCGGTTGATGCATGCTAACGATGATCCAGGTACTCTCAGTTTGATCCAAGAGTTGATCCAGCCAGATTGCCTGCTCTTTCAATTGCTCGCTCCCATTCAAGACGACAAAAAGCAATCCCTGGTAGTGAAAGAAATAGTTTGTCTCAGGAAGTATAGCCAGACCATTTTCCGGCAAAGTGAAGTGGGGTCGCCAGTAAGGAGAGTACTCGTCCAGCCATTTCCCATTGATGTAGTAGGCATGGTTTCCCATCACGGGCACCTGAGGTACCTGGCCAAAAATCCAAGATCCTGCATGGAAAAGATCTGCCCATTGCTGATCAATGCCAGGCACCGAGACCAAATCTCCAGCCATGGTAAGGAAAGCCGCCTCAGGCGCCTCCCGGTATCCTGCCCTGATCGCTCTTGACACGTGGCTGAGTAATCCGTTCTGAGGATCTCCAAAATAGAGAAAGCGAAAGGAGTCCTCAGTGCTTTTGGCCGTTTCGAAAACAAACCACTCGCTCCACTGCTCCTTGGAACCCACTCGATAGGCATATGAAGTTCCTGGCTCCAGGTTTCTCATTTTTGAGGAATATGCAAACACTTCGCTGCTATCGCTCAGTACCACTGCTTCTACATGAGCACTAAATTCACGATGATCCTTGTAAAATTTTACCAGTGGCGAATTAAGTGCAAGCTGCACGTGGGGACTGTCCAGCTCCGCCACAGTGCGCCAGGACACATTCATCTGATGTTGCGGATCGTCAGAGATGCACAACGCAATTCGCCAGTCTTCAGGACCAGCAATAAGACTTGTTGAAAATAGCATTGTGATAAACAGGTGGCTAAATCTGAACATGTGTCCCTCTTCTCTTATATTACTCAGATGGAGAAATAACTATCCATCAATTTGCATCCCAACTTCCCAAATATATCCAGGAAAATGAAGAATTATTCAACCTGGTTTTAAGAGTATTTTGAAAATAGAATCTTATTATATCAGGGTATCAAAACTATAAAACCGACAAATAGGATGGGGCAAATGCGACTGATATTATCTACGCTACTACTTGGAATCTTTTTTGGGTGTTCTGGTCCAGAACAGGCTCAAAACCTTTCACCAAAAGAGGCATTTATTGATTCTCTTCTCAATAAGATGACCCTCTCTGAAAAAATCGGACAAATGAGCCAGGCTACGGGTAGTTTCGAATTTACAGGTCCCATCACCTCCGATTCCAGCACACTGGAATTGGTACGCACAGGACGTCTTGGCTCTTTTCTAAACGTTGTGGGCGCGGAGAGAACCAGAGAAGCTCAAGAAATGGCCGTAAATGGTTCTCGTTTGGGCATCCCCCTGATCTTTGGTTATGATATGATTCATGGATATGCCACCACTTTTCCCATTCCCCTGGGGGAGGCCGCCTGTTGGGATCTTGATCTCATCAAAAGATCTGCTGAAATCACAGCCATAGAAGCTGCAGCTGCAGGTGTCCACTGGAATTTTGCTCCCATGGTGGATATTGCCCGAGACCCTCGCTGGGGGCGCATCATGGAAGGTGCCGGTGAAGATCCCTGGTGGGGATCAAAGGTAGCTGTTGCCCGGGTTGAAGGATATCAGGGTGATGAACTTTCAAGCACCATGACCATTGCTGCAACGGCAAAACATTTTGCTGCATACGGTGCTGCTGAAGGTGGTCGTGACTATAATACCACCGAAGTTTCCGAACATACGCTACGCGAAATATATCTCCCCCCCTTCATGGCAGCTGCCAAAGCTGGAGTTGCCTCTTTCATGAATGGTTTTAATGATCTGAATGGTACACCAGCATCAGCCAGTCACCTGTTGGTTCGCCAGATTTTGAAGAAGGAATGGGATTTCCAGGGCTTTGTTGTCTCCGATTGGGCTTCTGTTCAGGAAATGACTGACCATGGCTATGCTGCATCTGACAAGGACGCCGCCAGACTATCCCTAGCTGCTGGTTGTGATATGGAAATGGTATCAACAACCTATGAAACCTACTTAGAGGAATTAGTCGCCGAGGATGCATCCTACATCGCGATGATTGATGATGCGGTAAAACGAATTCTCGGTATCAAATATGACCTGGGATTATTTGAAGACCCCTTTCGTTATTGCGATACGGAGAGAGAAACTGAATATGTTCTTCACAATGATCATTTCAAGCATGCTCGAGAGGTTGCAAAAAAATCCATCGTGCTTCTTGAAAACAGGCACAATACTCTCCCTCTGAGCATGGACCTGGCAAAAATTGCCGTCATCGGTCCCCTGGCTAATGATCCAGTCACGCCAATGGGAACCTGGTCTGCGCAAGGGAATAGCGAAAATGTCACGACCCTTTTGGAAGGGGTCAAGCTTGCAGTAAGTGAAAAAACAGAAATTTTGACAACACCTGGTTGTGAAGTCAATTCTGATGACAAAACCGGCTTCAAAAAAGCCCGTACTATGGCCAAGCAGGCAGATGTAATTATCGCTGTAGTGGGTGAAGAAGCCCTGATGAGCGGGGAAGCGTTAAGTCGTTCAGATATTGGCCTTCCAGGTGTTCAATTGGAACTACTCCAGATGCTCAAAGCCACTGGAAAACCAGTGGTGGTTGTTCTTATGAATGGACGACCCATCGCTGAACCCTGGATGTATGAGAATTGTGATGCTGTTCTTGAAACATGGCATCTCGGTGTACAATCTGGTCCCGCCATCGCTGATGTGCTTTTCGGCGTCTACAATCCCTCCGGAAAGCTTCCTGTGACCATCCCGCGTTCAGAGGGTCAAATACCCATATACTACAATCATAAACACACCGGTAGAGCCTTTGATGCCAATGACCGCTACACCACAAAATACATCGATGAAGAGCACGGTCCACAGTACCCCTTCGGATATGGTTTAAGCTATACTGAATTTGAGTATAGCAATCTTGAATTGGATAAATCCAGCCTTCACGCCGGAGAGATCATTTCTGTTGAAGTGACTGTGAAAAACTCAGGTCCTGTAGCTGGTGAAGAAGTGGTCCAATTATATGTTCGTGATATGATCGGGTCGGTTACACGTCCCATATTGGAGCTGGAAGGTTTTCAAAAAATCATGCTCGACTCCGGTGAATCACAGACAATTCATTTCACTTTGAGCGCTGAGGAGTTGCGCTTTTGGGACCAGGACATGCAATTCAGTTGGGAGCCTGGAGATTTTAAAGTTTTTGTCGGCCCAAACTCTGGGGATTTACTGGAGGCTGACTTCAAACTGTTATAGTTTGATTAACAATTAATATTTATTTCCTGTTTTTAACTATTTTCGCCATAATGTGGTGAGAATTCTTGACTTGCTGGTTTAGCAGGCATGGATTATCTTTTCCCCAATCAAGTGGGGAATACACGAATATCAGGTTGATGTTGGGACATCATGGAGGTTCACGCATCATATGCCCCATCTCCAAAATCCTTCCTCAGCCCAAGCCCTATCGCAGCCACGCACTTGATAATTAATGGTGGAGTATGGAAGCTATGCACAATTACAAACGAGAATCGCATCAGTATTTTGATTTTCTCCCCGGTGCCTTGATTGAAATAGATCTCGCCAGTCGTAGTATTATATATATGAACCGCATCGCCTTCTCCCTTTTCGAATTCACCCAAACCGATATTGAGGCTGGCTTACCTCTCAGAGATATATTCCAGAATGACAATGAATACGCGCGATCCATCAGGGTAGCCGAAAAGTTTGGCCTGGAAAATTACCAGAATCACACTGCCTATACCCGTTATGAGAAACAAGATCTCTATGACTTCATGATGATGAAGAAAAATGGTGAAGGTTTTTTGGGGGAATGCCAGGGAGCCTTTGTTCTGGATAATGATATGGTTCCAGTCGGGGCCCGCATTTATATCAGAGATTTATCTGAGCAACGTGAAATGGAAGCCCTGCATATTGTGAATGAAGCAAAATATCGCACCCTCCTTGAGTATTCTTCTGATATCATTTTTCTTATCGATAGCAAGGGCGTGGTGCAATCCGTCAATCGCGCCGCCACAAAATATTTAAGTCGCAGCATTGATGAAATTGAAGGCAAAAATATCTCTGAGTTATTTCCACCTCAGACAGTTGAAACTTTTAAGGGCTATCTGAATAAAACCTTTATCAGTGGTGAAAGCGCTACCTACGAAACCCCAATGCCCACGACGAGCAAGGCCATATGGGTGAGTACCTCCATTAACCCTGTCCGCGATCGATCTGGGAATATTACCGCCGTTCTGGGGGTAAGTCGTGATATCACGGGTTGGAAGCGCGCTGAAGAAAGTCTGGAGCAAGCGCTCATCGATGCCCGGAATGCCAATAAGGTAAAAGACCAGTTCATTGCAAATATCACCCACGAAATCCGCACACCTCTCACCACGATTACTGGTTTTACCGGTCGTCTCAAAGAGAGTCTTGGAGAAAATCTGAAGCCGGCTGATGAAGATTACTTCAAATTTATAAATAATAGCAGTCAACGCCTGCTGCGCACGCTTGATTCTATCATTAACATATCAGAGTTGGAAGCAGGGACACTTCGACTGGATTCAAAAATGCACCGTTTGGGTCAACTTATTCAATTGCTTTGTGAGAAGCTCGCCCCAGATGCCGAAGAAAAGGGACTCAAGCTTATATGTGAACTCCTCACCGAAGCTGATGAAGTCCAGTTTGACCAATATTCCGTTTATCATGCAATCCATAATATTCTGCAGAATGCCATCAAGTACACCGATAAAGGCAGTGTTACTGTTCTGCTTGACCGGGTGGATGGTAACCTCCACCTTACTTTCACCGATACTGGTATAGGCATTTCTGATGAATATCGCGAACGCATGTTCCAGGTATTTTCACAAGAAAGTGAAGGTCTTGCAAAAGATTACCAGGGTATTGGACTTGGCCTCGCCTTGTCCAAGCGCTATCTCGATATGAATCATGTAAAAATTAACGTTACCAGTGAAAAGGGCTTTGGGTCCACCTTTACTTTAATTTTTCCCGAACCAACTGATATTTAGCCCCGTCACATCACCCCCACCTCAAGTCGACAACTCACTTAGAAGGTCAGCAAAACCAGCGCTTGTGTTGTTTTATCAAGTCACATATCCCCTGGTTTCGTTTAAACTGTAGGTAAGTTTTTGCTTCGTTTAAACTGTAAGGGCTATTCTGGAGGTACGTTGTCCGGTAAATATAAATTGTCTGATGGAAACAATCTTCAGATCGCTGAAAAGATGCTCCGTGATGTGACTCGTATCTGCGATCTGGTGAGTGCCCCATACTGGCTGGAAGGTGGCACTCAAATTGGGCTTGTCCGAGAGCAGCGACTCCTACCCTGGGATAATGATATGGACATCTCCATGTATGACACCCATAAATCCAAGCTCTGGTTGATCATCCCCATGCTATTGCTTCAAGGATACCGATTAACACTCCAAAACCATCAAACTGATATGGGACCCTTTAAAAGGGGTGAACTGAAAATCATCAAAATCCGTAATTATACTCGTGGGCTGAAAAAAGGGAAAGTCACGCTGGATGTTTTTATTAAGCGCAAGATTGGGGCTGAATGTTTCTGGGTGGTTGGCGTCAAGAAACGGGTGCTCAAGTCCACGCCCTCTCACTTTACCGAGTCACTTTCTACTATTCGTTTTAAGGACAAAGACTATCTCATCCCCTCTGACTATGATGGATACCTGACCTACCGCTATGGAGCCTGGAGGGAACCGCAAAAAGAATGGGATTTTCGGGTAGATGATCAAGCTATTGTAGGAAAGGATTATTAGTGAAGGCTATTATTATTGCAGCCGGAACAGGCAGACGACTTTACCCAATCACAAAAGATATCCCCAAGAGTCTAGTTGATGTCGGCCAGGGAATTACGCTTCTGGAAACACAATTGCACAGCCTTAAGGAGTGTGGTATCAAGGACATCGTCATGATCATTGGATACCGGGCTGATCAGATAGAATCCAAGCTGAAGGAGTATGGCTCGGATTTTAATATTGAGATCGTTTACAACCCATTTTTTGAGAGCTCAAATAATCTCGTCTCAGTCTGGATGGCCCGGCATTGTTTTTCTAATGAATTTATTACCATTAATGGGGATGATATCTTCGATGTCTCAGTTATCCGCGAGTTGATGAAAAGCGCCTATCCCATCACCATGGTTACGGATATCAAAATCCAGTATGATGAAGATGATATGAAGATTATCTCAGCTGATGGTCTCGTAAAGCGGGTGAGTAAAAAGGTTCCTGTGGAAGAAGCCAATGGTGAATCTGTGGGAATAATCAAGTTCTGTGGATCAGGACCTGGCATTTATAGAGATATGCTAGAGTCCATGGTTCGTGACCCTGAAAACCTGAATGTCTTTTACTTAAAAGCCATTCAGAATATTATCGATGCCGGGCATAAAGTTCATTTCAGTCAGTGTGATCCCACTGATTGGGGGGAAATTGATTTTCATCCAGATCTTGAAATGATTCGAGCTTATGTGAGTCAGACTAATTTGGTTGAACGGATCCTGGACAAACCCTGATTAATATTCCTGGGAGAGAACCCTCTTAATCATCCGCTTCGGTTACTTCCAGAATTTTTAAACCACCAAGTCCGCCAGCTATGAACAAATAGTCTTTTTCGACCTTAACAGCATTGACTGATTCTAAATCATCCAGACGAAACTGACCAATCAACTTAAGATCATCAACATCACAATCTCTTGAATCAAATTTATCCCTGGTATAGGCGACATAAACACCTGCCTCACCGTTGGACATATACAAGGTCTTACTGTCAGTTGAGGCGGCATTGGTAACTGTCACAGATGGATCCAGATCATCTACCACCGGGGGCGCGATCTGTTCGATAACAGAGCCATCTTCCAGACATATAATTTGGGTACCACCATCTCCAAGCGCCAAAACAGCTTTTTTTCTATGGATTTCAATGGTTGATTTCGAAAAATCAATTGATGCGCCTTCCAGGTCATAGTCATTCAGCATTTCCCCTGAATCATAGTCAAAGGTAACCATGCGGGCTGGAGTTCCGGCGACAACCGCTACATCATCTCCGTCAGTATCAACACCACGAGCGTCCTCAACGGGATACGAAAAGACAACCTCATCATTGCTAAGCTTAATCACGGTCACATATCCACTATCTGCTCCAGAAGTCACAAAAAGGTGGTTGTCTGTCACTTCAACATCTGTGGCTGCCCAACTGGGGACATCAAATGTTTCTGTTTCATCCGTCAGAGCATCATTTCTAACACGGACTTTTTCAACAACAGCAGGAGAATTAAATTCATCACGGTTCGTAGCCATGGCTAGATACAAATTGTTATCCTTAAAGGTTAAGCCATTAACGTCTGAATCAGTAAAAAGCATGGATGATTTTAACTCTGGATCATCTTCATCCTTAATATCAAAAATATCCACTGCGCCTAGATAGGGCTCACCAATCATGTTATAGGAAACATAGGCTTTATCTCCCTTAATATAAATATCTGTCGCTTGCAGGACTTGCCCATCAATGGTTGGCGGGTCAACCTCTGCAATTAAGACAAGACTTACTGGATCAACTGCAGGTTTTACCAGACCTCCCGTTTGTAGCGTTGTATCAATTTCAATGATCTGATTGACGTAAGTGATCCGATTTAGAAGTGTTGACTGATTATTTACCAGAATTATGCGGCCATCATCCGGTGGCTCAGTACAACTACTTAGAATTCCTGCCATGAGAAATGGGATGGCGAGTGATATAATTGGTGTATTTCTTTTCATTCTTTTAGCCCCTGTTTAATTCTTTCATCCCTTCAAGATGACTTGAATTAGCTCAAAACCTAATCAAGATATTTTTAATCATATCTCAGTGTAATATATGTCACTTAGGCGAGCCTAATTCCAACAATCATGACGCCCTTGATTCCTCTAATAATGTTTCGTAAATGATATCTGTAATCCAGTATCTCCACGAAAAGAATCAGCCCTGGTTTCAAGATTGGAGAGATGTAACCCAACATTCACATCATATTGTGGTTTAACAGTAATTCTCAGGGTAGTACCAAAACTACGACTCCCCAAAAACTCAATTTCTTCTCCACCCAGGTTTGCATCAGGCGAGACGCCTGAACCCGCGTAGACGTCAATGAAATTTTGGGGATTGGAAAGATATTTCCGGACAGAGAATATCCATGATTTAGATAGACTTGAATTCGATGGTGAAATATACGTTTTAAAATTGAACCAGTAGGATTGCCAATATTTTCCCAGGGAGCTCACATAAATGGGGATTTGTTTATCAGGAACCTGGAGATATCTAAAACCCAGTGAGGCTTCAAAATCTTTGGGCAAAGCCTGAAACACCTCCAGACCCAGTCTAAAAGAAGGGAATAAATCTGATTTTGATAAGCCGATACCAGTGTAGAAATAGGTTCCTTTTCTAAGCACTGGATATGATTCCACTTCAATCTGACTGGCCGTGTTTTGGAATCGACTGGCATAATTCAGTTTGAAGATAACAGGACCAAATGCTAATGATTCTTTATGCTCTAATGACACCCAATGCCATGGATCTAGACTTGGCTCCACGACAACAAATTGCCATTCTGTGTTTGTTTCAGCTAAACGATTGTATGTGTATCGCAAAGTAGTAGAACGTGTGATTTCAGAGACTTCGACACGTTCTATAAACTCTTGTGCCATGCTATGGTTTGGTTCAAGGACTAAAATTTCCTTAGCAATTGTCATCGCTTCAGGGATTTTTTTCTGTCTTTCAAAAACCTGAAGCTGTTTGACCATATATCCCAGATCTTTGGGGTACATCTGGACTGAGGTTTCTAATAAGGCCAGGGCTTTCTCATCTTGCTTGGACCAGATATAGGTGTCAAGTAGAGCATTCCGGGCGTCCTGATACGATGAAGCGGCTTCTACAACCTGGGTAAGCACCTCTTCGGCTTTGTCGTAGTTCCCTCCCCAACTATAGCATCGCCCCATGAGGATTTTAAAATCGTGGTAATTGGGGTTGATTTCGAGGGCATGTTGACACAGCTCAATGGCCAGGTCTCGATCACCTAATTCTGTAGCTGCCTTTCGTGCTTCAATAAAGAGCGAATCCAGATTTTCACCTGCTTCGACTGGACCTACAGTGACCAGGAGGACCAATACGAATATTGATTGAAGGATGTGGTGTCGGAAAGATGGATTGGCGTTTCTCATAAAGTTTCCAGTGGAATTTTTCCCGTTCAGGGGGTTGTCAATTATCAATCAGTAATTTATATAAACCGTTTTTTCACGAATAACAACATCTCAACTCGACTAGTTGAGTTGAAAAATCTGCATAAGACACTCAGGATTTTTCTCCATGAACCAGACCCCAGAAATAAAGTACCGCCACAGCAAAGAGTATGGGTCCAAAGATCATTAAGACGATCTCTTGAGACAAAAACAATAATTGTCTTCCTGCTGCCAGAAATGCCAGGGAAATACCAGTCGCACTTATCAGGGCACCTCCAACTGAAATTGAGAGAAAATGCGAATTCATAAGCCCTCTTTTTGCTGCGATTATCGGGGTGGCAATTACGACTGATGCCGCTGTGCTATGAAACACTGGATAAACAATTCTCGCCATTAACGGTGCATCCATAAATCGACTCAAAGTGATAAGACCTAGACCGAGGATCATCAAACCCAGGAAGAATTTTTCATATCTTGGAAAAAACCTTGAAATCAACCCCGTTCCCCATGAGAAAGGGATGATTGAAGACACGATGGCCACTAGTTTATTGCTCGTTCCTTCACCCATAATTCCTAGAATCCCCCATCCAAAAATGCTTAGGAGCAAGCTGGCAATGCCCAAAACTGCAAATGCACCGGAATGATAATAGTCGGAGGGATATCTCATGCCACCATCGCTTTTTCTATTCCTCAGAGACCATAACGCCAACATGGCAATGATATAGGTGCCAACTAAAAACACTTGATCAAGTAAACTCATCCCTGTCCCTTCTAACAACTAGAGTGATTCCTACCCCCCCAATCTAACTTCTAAGATGCAGTGGAAAACCAGTTGTTTGCTGGAAAATACAGATCCAATGTCATTACGTTCATTTTTATACTATATTAAATATCTAATAGTTTTTTTCATTTTTCTCTTGCTTCTCCCTGTTTCATCTTATAAAATATTCCCAATCAAACCAACAAAAGGAGGGTATTATGCAGCGCAATAGCGTGAACAGAGTGCTATTGGTTGGACGTACAGGCAGCGATGCTGATGTGCGTCACACAACAAAGGGATTGGCCATCGCAACCATCAGCGTAGCCACGACAGAGACCCGTAAAGATGGGAAAGGAGAGTTTCAGGATACTACAGAATGGCATCGGGTTGTGGTTTTTGGAAAGATCGCAGAGTTCACAGAAAACTACGTCAAAAAAGGTGCCCTGATTTATGTGGAAGGACGTCTTCAGACTCGCTCATGGGATGACAAAGAAGAAAAGCGTCATTACATGACAGAAGTTGTTGGGGAAAAACTCACCATGCTAGGTGGCTGGAAAAAGGGTGCTGAAGAAAATGCAACCGTTGCAGTCGCAGAAGCAGAAGAGGAAGTTCCCTTCTAACTGAGATTTATCTCTGGAAGCCATGCCGGCCGGCACCTCTACGAGAAGAAACGCTTCCTGAACGGGGTTGGTTATCGCCCAAATGATAACAGTTAAAAAAAGCACACAAACTGAAGCTTACAATTACATCCTAAAGGTTATTCCAAAAGCCATGAAACCTGCAACAGCAGGAGCGGCTTTACGAAAATGATATGTCTATTCATACAGGTCGTTGAGATCTGCATTGGCGATTTCAATAAACAAATCGGCCATTTTTTGTGTGACATCTTTGAAATAGGCAGCACCTTTTTCAATGGTGGCCTGTCTGGGATCGCCTATACCCGTATCATCGGTTACTTCAGACCATTTCCGCTCAGTCCAAGCCCAGCCTTGCTGAATGCTTTTGATTTTAATTTTACGCTCTGTCCCAGGACCTGCATCAGCAAGCGGGCGTACCAAATCTGGTCTGATGTGCAGCATGAGAGACGTCTCCATTTCATCAGCATGATCGCCATCATTCTCAAAATACTGGGATTTATCAACTGTGGAGAACCAATTTGTAAACGCCATAAACATATCTGGATACTGGAGACCCAATTCCCTCAAAATAGGTTTAAAATCATTCCCGCCATGAGAATTGAAGATCAAAAATTTGCGGACACCCTGTCGATCAAGTGTTTCAAGCACATCCCCTACGATAGCCGTCATGGTGCTGGGATTCAGATTAATATCCAGATAAATATCTGTCTGCCCCGTGTTCACCCCAAATGGTATGGTGGGCAAGACCATTACATTCGCACCTTGTTCATGTGCCAACCGAGCGGCTTCCGCTGCAAGATGATCCGACTGCAGAACATCTGTAGCATAGGGGAGGTGAAGATTGTGTGCCTCAGTGGCACCCCAGGGCAAGATTACCAGATCAACTTCTTGCTCTCTGACCTGTTTCCAGGTGCTTTCTCCTAATAAATATGGTCGCATACATCCCTCAATCTTATTGGGTTGAAATTCGATTCACTTTTACCGAGAACCCCACGATATATACCAAGAATCCCCCTGCAAAATAAGCCAGGATATCAAATGGATCCCGGATGGTGCTTGTATCAAAGACAGGTATGATGCCTTCAAATATTAAACTAAAAATAACTACTGCTGCAAGGATATGGGTGAAATGCAGCCTATAATCCACGGGAATTAGGTGAAGTCTCCAGGCAAAAAAAAGCGAGACTGGCAGATAAACGGGGAGAGCTAGTATATCACTGAGATATTGTCTCAGAAAACCAAACTCCGGCATCATCTGAATGAAGAGTAGCCGATTTAAAGCATAAACTGTCGCTGAAACACCAGCCAGAATCATCAAGCGCCTGAGAGGCACACCCAGCTCGTGATTAGTTGTCAATCTCTTGCCCTATGTCTTTTTTATATGTTTCACGAATATAGGACTCCAACCATTTATTGTATTTCTTCAAATCTCGGTCCCGTAAGCCCTTCTTGCGCCACTTGGCTTGCATGGCCATCGTTTTTTCTATAATTTTATTCTCAGCAGGAAGAATGATGTCTAACAGGCCGGTTCCAGCTTGATTGGTCAGCTGTGAATGGAGCAGATAGTCCGGACCGTTGCCTCTTTTAACAGGGAAACAGCTCGCTTTCAATTCCATGGCTGCAGCATTTATGGGGGCTGGGGCACCATTTATGGATATAACCAAGTCTGGGAGCAGAGCAGCTGATTTTACCCATACCGGTGTTACCAGAGTCACTGGTTGCCAACCGAGCACCGTCCACAGGGTTGTGAGCTGTGGATCTTCTGAGGGTAGGACGCCCTGAATTAAAAGGGTTGAGGCACTTAGTGTACGGACGACATAATCTTGAAAAAGGACATACTTCTCATCACTTCTGTCCAGGGGTAGTGGATCAGAACGGAGATCATTTTTCAATAAACCATGCTTTAAATTGCGGGTGGCAGCCTGAAGAATAAAATCAACTGAAATCGACTTTTGCTCGCTGAAAAGCTCGCTGGTTACATCATGACGGATAAACCCGTAACCCTTGTCTGTAGTGCCGGACATTGAAAAATTGGTGCGGATGAGATATCCCTCTGGAGCGATATCAGTATCAGTCACATCATATTTGGTATAATCATAATATCCTTTTTCATAGTAGGCTGCACCTCCCCTGGCATCGATAACTCCAAAATTTGCTGCCAACCCCCAGGTCCCCACCGAGCTATCCATAAAAGCTTCGAAATCACTCAGGTCAGAACAGACTTCCAAAACAGCGCGCATGAACAAGCCTTCCTGATCATCCGGCACATCACACACTTGTCCTTTATTCAGGTTATAGGAAGCCGTATTCATGATGGCAAAGCCAACTTCATTGGAACCCATCCAGATTTGCTGCGAGAGCGTGTCCACTCTGTTTGCAACTCCGACGAAGTCATATTTACTACCTTCTGCGTAAACCAGCTTGTTTTCCAAATCACCCGTATCCCGGTGCTTCCAGAGCAGCGGTCTGCCATCATCGGTCGCTTTGCCACTCACCACAGCAGAGGTACATGAATATCCCGGTGCAATAAAACTCATGAGGAAAAAACATATTATAAAAAGATGCTTCATTTTTTATCCTTTCCAGGATTTCATGGAAATGGCCTGCCAATTCTTAAGTCTAAAAGATAAGCAAAGAGGCCAATATTTGTAATTGGGAACTAGCTTAAATATTCAAGAGCACAATCAAACTCAAAGCGATAACATTCAGACCCACCCATAAAATAATATTTCTGCTTTTCTTAGACATAACTTCCCTTTTTCACGTTTCAATTTCCTGGGAGTTCAGTTTAAGCATTACCCCACGCTTTGAAACTGGTTTTCATTTGCTCCCAGAACATTGTACAACACGCTAATATATGCTTTGACCTATGCTCTCATTTCAAGCATATTTTGGCATTATGAATCCAACTTATAAAATTTCTGCACCTCTTATCGTTCTTTTTCTGATTGTCACTACATTCTCTCCAGTCTCTGGGGATATCCTACACTTAAAAACGCCCTCAATAGCCTTGTCCGACAGTAACAAGGTAATCGTTGCCACCCCCTCACAGTTCGACCCCCATCGAAAAGGTGGTTATCCCTTTATTGTCATGCTGCACGGGTGGAGTGGGGATGAAACCCAATGGGAAGATGATTCAGATTTACAGAGTTTGTGTGATACCTACCAGATTCTATTGGTATTACCAGATGGTGGCTATGATGGTTGGTGGGTTGATTCCGAGATAAGTCCAGGACGTAACTATGCGACACACATCCTCCAGGAGATCAAAATCTGGATGGTTGTGAATTTTAACGGCTCAATGGACCCTGCGAATCACGGGGTCATGGGGCTCAGTATGGGTGGATTTGGTGCCATAACTCAAGTCTTGAAATATCCCGACAATTATGCAGCCGCGGCCAGTTTAAGTGGTGTCATGGATGTCACCCGGCATACTGAAAATTGGCATCTAACTGGAGCACTGGGATTATATGTCGATGATCCCGACCGCTGGAAAAGAAACAATCCTCTCCATCTCGCTGAGAAGCAAGCGCCCCTCAATAGTCCCAATATGCTCCTTGTGTGTGGACGTGATGATTTCACATTCAAGGAGAATCAAGAGATGGCCAAACTATTGGAGTTTAAGGGATACAAAATTGTTTTCAGGGAAGAATCTGGGACACATTCTCACACTTTCTGGAAAACCCATGTTGAATCGGCCATCAAGTTTATCGTGTCACACTTTTCTGAGTAAAAAAGAATAAAAATCGGCTGCGGACGGATATTTACCAGTCCTCCAACATCTTAAAATTGGAGTACCGCCGATGCGTATCAACATTCCGCAGCCTTTATTTTCAAATGACCAGCCATAAATTACATTGAAGACACATCATTTTTGTCATCCCAATGACAGATGAGGTCTATTTCTTCGGTAAAGGGTTTTTATGGGAGGACGATTGGTCAGCGATCAGGGATAATTTGATCGAGAGGTATCATAGCGCGTCGTTTCCATTGCTCCAGATTCATCACTAATTAACCGATATAAGTTTGGATCTCTTAATATTTGTGTGAGCTCCATAACTGAGTCATTCAACAGACATCTGTTTAAGATGACTCGAATCCCATGGCTATAGTCTGCATACCAATTTGCATGCCCGCTGTAAAGTGGCTGTATGGGGTCACCATTTGGATAGTGCCAACCATAAATGATTACCTTCTCAGGTTTGGAAGCAATTTGATTGGATAATATCACATCTTTTTTGTGGCCGCTAACCAGACTTCCAAGAGGATGGTCACTCAAAAAAGCTCCACGGGATGTCTCCACAATGGAGTGGTGCTCACGGAATACCCCTACGGTCACCATGGCGGCACTGGGAGGAGTTGGTTCAGGGGTTAGCTTGACCTTAGAAGCAGCCCAGATGAGGTCTACCATCTTCCTGGTTGGCAAAATACCACCCAGTTCGTCCATCACTTTTTGAGCCAGGATGGGTGTCATGGGCATGAGGAAATGATCTGACTCTGACCCAATGGACAGATAATCCGGCATAACAAAAAATGTCAGGGAGTAATTTGAATCCGCAATAGCCAGGCGGGTTTCAACGGCCACCAGGTCTCTGAGAAAAGCTGGCATATTGCCCTGTTTTATTTCATCCAAAATGGCCTGTTCTCTTTGTGCTAACGCCATTGATTTAATGGAGTCAGCAAAAGCGGATCCTGAGAGAGCATTCTCATGTTGCGGAGTGATCTTTAGCTTTAAATTTTCACGTCCAAAACCAGTCGGATTAAACAATGTCATGAAAACGAATGTGACCACTATATAGGTGAGCTGGATTCTTGAATTCATCTGGGCGTTGCTTTCAGAATATCTGCATCGTTTGTACAAGCTCTGGCGGTTTAAATATAAGTGTACGAATCGAATTCCAGTGTCTTTTCCCTTCTCCATGGGTGCATTCACCTTAATTTGTTTCAATGCAGACACCATTTCCATCCGTGCCCACCATGAACCGTTTGGGCAATCCAGAAGGCGAAGTCCTCTTTTTTCTCCATGCAAACAGTTTCTCGTCAAAAATGTATGAGCCATTTCTTGAACCTCTGTTCACAGGATATGATATCTGGGCCCCCGATCTTCCCGGTCATGGTGATTCGCGTTGGAATGGTCGTATCGAGGCCTGGGTGGATTTGGCCACCTATTATATAGCTCATCTTGATAAGAATCCACCAGGGAAGCCCATGATTGCCATGGGTCATTCAATCGGTGGAATAGTCATCATGCTCATGGCGATTCAAAGACCAGACTGGTTTAAAAAAATTATTCTCCTGGATCCGGTTCTGCTCCCGAAGCGAATTCTGGTCTTTTTCCGTGTCTTAAAGCTCCTCTCCCTAACTCATATCATTCCATTGGCAAAGGCTGCCGAGCGGCGTAAAAATCATTTTCAGGACAGGACCTCTGCCCGTAAACATTATGCCAAGAAGAAAATTTTCTCTCGTTGGGAACCCCGATTTCTGGGAGCCTATGTTGACACCTGTCTGCGTGAGGATGGAAAGGGTGAATTTTTGCTATCTTGTGCTCCCCAACTTGAATCAAGTATTTATCAGTCCATCCCATTAAATGTCTGGCGACTCCCCAAAAAGTTACCTTTACCTGCCCTTTTCATCATTGGTGAGATATCCGATACAGTGAATCAGCGTGGTTTTAAACGAATCAAGCGGTTCAGTGGAAATCATATTGTTAAAAGCGTCGATGCAGGGCATCTTTTCCCCTTTGAAAAACCAGGGGAAAGCATGGCTATCATAAAGGATTATCTTGCCACATGAGAATTGAGATTCACGGAAATACTATTAATGATCGAATTGTCGATCAAGCCGTGGATATTCTCAAAAATGGCGGTCTGATCATCTATCCCACTGACACTGTTTATGGGCTGGGATGTGATATCACCCAAAAAGCCAGTATCGAAAGAATCTACCGGGTCAAGGGGATGGAGAAACAAAAACCCCTGAGCTTTGTCTGCTCAGATATTAAAGATATTTCCAAATATGCAAAAATATCTACCTCTAATTATCGAAACCTGCGGAAGTATCTTCCCGGGCCTTATACATTTATCCTGCCAGGGACTAGAGAAGTCCCCAAAGCACTGCTATCAAAACAGAAAACAGTAGGGGTAAGAATCCCTGATCATCCTCTCACTCTGGCCATTGTAAAAGCTCTGGGGAATCCCATTATTTCAACCAGTGTCAATATCAGTGCAAAGAGTTTTGCAAGTGATCCCCAGGAATTTTCGGAGTATTATGAAGGCCAGGTCGATCTTATTCTGGATTCGGGCCCGACCTGGGCAGAGTTATCCTCTGTGATTGATATGACCGATGATGATCAGCCCGTTGTGATCCGTGAAGGACAGGGCGATGTCAGTTGGTGTCTGACATAATCATTTTGAAAGGAAGCTAATATGGCTCAAGTAACCCTTAAAAAATTAGATAAGTTTTATGGCGAAACACAAATACTCCATAGTATTGACCTGGAAATCCAGGATGGTGAATTTGCAGTATTGGTTGGACCTTCTGGATGCGGAAAATCCACCACATTGAGAATCGTTGCCGGCCTGGAAGAGGCCAGTGGTGGTGATGTATACATTGGTGATACTCGAGTAAACGATGTTGAGCCAAAAAATCGTGATATCGCCATGGTTTTCCAAAATTATGCCCTTTATCCCCACATGAATGTTTATGAGAACATGGCCTTTGGTTTGCGTCTACGGAAATACTCTGACAAGGAAATAAAGGAACGAGTTGAAGAAGCTGCAGACATTCTCAGTATTGAAGATTATCTGTATCGCCGACCCAAGGAATTGTCCGGAGGCCAGCGGCAGCGTGTCGCCGTGGGTCGCGCCATCGTCAGGAAACCTTCTGTCTTCCTGTTTGATGAACCCCTGTCCAATCTTGATGCAAAACTCAGAGTTCAGATGCGGACTGAGATTAAAAAACTGCATGCCCGTCTAAAAACAACCATGATTTATGTTACTCATGACCAGGTGGAAGCCATGACCATGGGTGATCGCATTGTGGTCATGAAGGATGGTTACATCATGCAGGCTGATGAACCTCTGGAAATATATAAACGTCCACAAAACCATTTTGTGGGGAGTTTTATTGGTTCCCCATCAATGAATTTTTTCGACGTGGAGATTCAGGCTGGTCAATTGGTGAATGAGAAATTCTCTTTACCCATAGTTGATGCGCATCCCAATACGCTAAAAGCCTTTAATGGTCGCAAGGTCAGGTTGGGAATTCGTCCAGAGCACTTTCAATTAATGGATGCCCCTTCGAGTATACAGGCAAGCCTTGAAGTAAGCGAACTCATGGGCAACGAATCCTATCTATACTGCACTACCGGGGTGGATACATTTATTGCACGAGTTGCTGACAATGCACCTCGCAAAATCGGAACTGCGCTGAGTCTTTATGCCGAACCGGAGACCTATCAATTCTTTGACCTGGAGTCTGGTCAAAGGATAGATTAACCCTGTCCTGCTATAGTTCAGAAGTTCGTTTATTCTTTACAACGAATTGAACGAAGCGAACGAAACAGGCTTTTTATTTATTCGTCTTCTTCGTAAGATTCGTTGTTATCAAGAAGAACCTGCTCAATGAGTCTTATTCAGGCCCTCTGATCATACGATACATGGCATCCCAGGGTGGCAGCACGATGGGTTTAACCTCCAGCGCCATGGCAGTCTTATTATCAAGATACTTTTTGGGAAGAATCACTCCGTACAAATATTGATCAAACCAGGCATCATCCATGAGCCAGTAGCCCTCGTTTCCGCGTTCGGTTCCCCATGAATTTTCCACCCGCCACTGCCTCGCCTCTTTATCCACAAGATCAACACCCACAAAAACCATGGCATGCGTGGGGATGGATTCCCCATACAAAATTTGCTCGCTTTTGGTCAGGCTAAAATCCACGCCCAGCAAGGCTTCATAATCATAGATTCCTCGGACCATGAGTCCATCTGAACCCAGATGCTCCTGCCCAACATCACAGGCAAACCAGATCGGTTCATCAGCCAGAACAGCCTTCAAGGTCTGAGCTTTGATAACATCTCCAGGAATATTTAAAACAGCCATATCAGGCTGCTCAACCATATCTCTATCAAGCATAATACTATAGGTTTGATAATAGTCTTTTGTGGGATTTTGAAGCAGATAAACATAATCAGCCAGATCATGATTTACCACATCATCCCGAAATTGTTGAGGCGTGAAAATTTTTGCCTTGCTCAACTTTCCATCATCATCTTCATACTGCCAGGTGAATGATTGGGGCGGTTCACCCAGGGCCAGAGCCAGAATTCTATAGACATCCTCCATGGTTTTTTGATGAATTATTGCCTGGGTCCTGGAATCAGCAACCATGCGTATTTTGGAAGCCGCTTTTCGCAATCTTTTCTTTAAAAGTTTATTCATGTCGTTGGTATTAGAACTGGCATAGGTTTCCGGCATGGCAATCATGGGTACCAGACCATACTTGGCAACCAGATCAACAACCATATTCCACTGACCTCCATCACCGATAGGGGCATCCAACAGGAATTCCAATTCACGGTCGTGAATATCCCGCTCTCGCATGAGTATCATCTGATTTAAGAAGAGATTTGATTTTTCCAGCTTGTCATAAAAAAAGAGGAAGTTTTGAGAAAATTCAAATGCTTCGAGATCATATTTCTCCATCACCACGGGGCGCAAAATATTGAGTCCGGCAAACAACCAGCATCTCCCACTGCTCTTCTGATTACTGATTCCTTTTACATCAATTTTATCGGAGAAGAGATGTTGTTGCCTTGTCCGGGTGGCTTTGTCAACAGAAAGGGACTTGATGCTATTGTTCGCCAGAGCATTCTGCCGCGCCACGTTGCTCTTGTCTGCATTGAATATTTTTGAATAGACAGAGATCGCAGCTTTGTCAAGTGACTTCATTTCCTGGCCAAAGCTTACCGAGACTAGTATGCATAACATGATCTGAATACGGTTTCTCATGATGTATCCCCTCTTTTGTGAATGCCCCCAAGCTATCTATGAATGGTGGTTTAAAAAAATGCTTTTCCTTAGACCATTTATACCGGTTTCAGTTCCAAGCGGTCTATGGTTATAAAGACTTTTTTGCCACAGTTGGACACGGATTTTTACAGTTATGATTGAATGGAAACGAATAAAATCATGTAGAGTTATTCTACGAAATCCCCCGGTTTCAATCTGTGATGATCAGTGCTCATCCGTGGCTAGGAATAATCTATTTCAGGTCATTATTTAGAGGCACATTTTTATTTACATCCATGACCAAAATGGAAGTGCATATGGTATTATTCTAAACCGATTTCTTGATGATGGCTTCATGGACCAGGGACACCAGTGGCTGATAGGATTTATCCGTAGCCATGGTCATCCCAATCTCGCAGGTTCTGCTGGTGGAGTAATAGCCATCTGCGTCAATATCATTAATTTCATTTGACTCCATCTCAGTAGCGCTTTCAGCTAATCCGGGAACCAGCAACCCCCTATCCCCTGCAAAGCCGCAACAGCCTGTATCGTGAGGGATGATGACTTCCTTTGAGCAGCGCCGTGCAAGGCCTTCCATTTTGTCTCCCAGCCCCATATGACGGGTGGAGCAGGTCAGATGTAGGACCACTTTTTCTTTCACATGCCATAGACTGAGTTTATCCAGGACGATATCATGGAGGTATTCCACCATATCATAAATTTTCAGCGCCCGCCAACGGGCCAGGTGGATTCCTGATAAAAGCTCATCATAATGAGCAAGATGCTTTGAGCAGGGGCTTGTATCCATAACGATGGGTAACTCACCTTCTAGAGAACTGATCCAAAGGTTCTCTGTGGTATGAATAGCAGCTTGCAGGGCAGCTTCTGAATAGCCCTTTGAACTATAACTGAGACCGCAGCATAAATTTGAAATATTTTGTGGATACCCAAATCCAATACCTGCATGGGTGAGTATTTCAGTGAAAGTCTCCGCCGTTGTTAAACCTGTTTTCTCTGGCTTTCCCAAACTACGTGTTAGACACGAGGGGAAGTAAATCATGTCCACTTCTTTTGACTGGGGTGGCAAAATTTCAGATGCAGCTATTAAATGTGGATTTAGAGCAGGTATGGAACCACCCGAGAGCCTGTTTATGACTTTCATCCCCTGTTGAATTTTCTCATTCCTCATGGCGTATCTCAGGGGTGTGATTAAGCGTAGCGCTGTTCTCACGCCACGCAACGTCCAGGAGAAATGCTTCTCCGCGAGTCTATGCATGAACCTGGCTGGGACCCCGTGGCTTTCTGCTCGGAATTTCTTCATCATTTGCCCGGTATCAATATCTACTGGACAACTCATGCTGCAGAGACCATCTATGGCACAGGTATCAACCCCGTAAAAACGAAAGGCTTTCTCCAAACGCTTGATGCTGGTCTCGTTACCAGCGGTCTCTCCCAGGCTTTCGATTTCTCGTAATACACCAATCCGTTGTCGTGGGGTTAGGGTGAAGTCCTTTGAGGGACAAACGGGCTCACAGAGTCCGCATTCGATACAGGGATCAACAATGTCATCTACCAGGGGAATGGGTTTGATATGCTTCAAATGAATCTGTTCATCGTTGCTGAGCAGCACATGTGGATTCAAAATACCATTGGGGTCAAGGAGGGCTTTAATATCTTGCATTGTTTTGTAGGCAGTCCCGCCCCACTCTTTTTCGACAAAGGGCGCCATATTCCGACCGGTTCCATGCTCTGCTTTGAGGGAACCATCATATTTATCCACAACCATTTCAACTAGATCAGACATGAAGGCTGCATAATTTTCAAGTGTATCTTTCTGATCCAGATCCAAACTCAATTTGAAATGGAGATTTCCGTCTCCGGCATGGCCAAAAATGACCGCATCAACATACGTGTAGCGTGCGAACAGCGTTTTGAGATCTTTGATGGCGCTGGCGAGATCCTTCACCTTGAAACAGACATCTTCGCTTAGCACAGTAGTCCCAGACGGTCGGGTTGCTGCATGGTGAGGACCTAATTCTCGTCGAACCTTCCAAAGTCGGTCTCTTTGTATGGGATTGCCAAAAAACTGTGGAATGCTGGAGGCATGCTTCTCATTAATAATCTGTACAGCTGATTCCACCATACTGTTCAATTGCTCTGAGTCGTTCGATTGATATTCAATCAATAGGGCTGCAGAGCCTGGAGCAATGTACATATCCTTATCAAATGGTA
>JACKQG010000697.1_pt1 | contig 47893 bp, 45 predicted proteins | sample 8237621 | NCBI WGS metagenome assembly JACKQG01 (sample SAMN15677084, study PRJNA649215) | marine metagenome | biome: marine; feature: Black Sea; material: saline water; isolation source: suspended particulate matter (SPM) from the Black Sea western gyre | collected 2013-06-09/2013-06-10 | depth... | reverse complement strand
GATTTGACATCACTTCAGAGATACGTATGTCATTGGCATGTAAGCATATAGCCAACAACACAAGGCATGTCTTGTGCATAATAATCCCATCTATTTATATTGAGGTTTACTCGATGAGTGGAAATTAGTCAGGAACAAAACCTATTGCCAACTTTTTCATGATATCAGGAAGAATTAACTTATATTCAAATCGCTTCGCCAAAGTGAGTTTGAATAATTAGGAGGAAACATGAAGATAGTGAAACTAGGTTTTTTAATTGTACTGACCGCTTTGGTCATGTTCAACTGTTCAGGTGGAAAAGAAGTCATTGACATGCCCAAAGATGCAAATAATCCCAAGGGACCGGCTGATTTACCAGATTGGTTTACCAATCCCCCTGAAGAAGATGATATGTATATCTATGCTGTGGGGATGGGTGAATCCCGGAAAATGGATCTGGCCATGGATAAAGCCAAACAAGCTGGTAAGGTTGAGCTATCAGAACGCATTTCAGCCAAAGTCCAAAGCCAGGTTAAAAGTTTTACCCAGGAAGCAGGCATGACTGAGAATACTCAGATTGTTGAATTCTATCAATCCACATCAAAAACAGTTACTAACAACACCTTGAATGGTGTGACAGTCTTAAAGCGCTACCCCTATGAAAAGTCTGGTGGTAGCTGGATTGCTTATGTCCAACTTGGTTTGAAAAAAGATGCCGTTAGCACGGCTGTGGTTAATGTTATTAAGAATGAAGAAGCGCTCTACGCAGAGTTCAAAGCTTCCCAGGCTTTTAAGGAATTAGAAGCTTCCATGGAACAAACCAAGTAGATTTTATTCCAGAGTTTTATCAAAAGGGCTGTCAGGTGACAGCCCTTTTTTGTATCAATTCCCGATAAAATTGACCTGCTCGAAAAACGCCTGCTTATAGGAATCCCCGATGGGAATCTCCTTGCCATCAATCTGTACAAACTGTTTGTGGATCACTTCAATCCTGGGGATGGCCACCAGATAGGAACGGTGGATCTGGATGAATTCATCTCCTGGTAGCAGTTCCAGCAGTTGAGCGAAGGTCATCCTGGAGAGCAACTCCTTACCATCGATCTTAAATATTATGTAATGTCCATCTTTTTGAATAAGCGAGATCTTGCGGGTATCCACCTGATGAATTTGTGAACCACTCTTGATGAATATCTTATGATTGATTTTTCCTGTCTCACCATCATGACTTGGAGTTTCCGTTTCCGGTTTTGAAAATTTGTTTACCGCTGCTAGAAAGCGATCAAAAGGGATGGGTTTTAGCAGGTAGTCCAGTGCAGGAATCTCATAGCTCTCCACGGCATGCTGTGAGTAAGCAGTACAAAAAATTACCGATGTATTGTCGGTAGGTATCAAGCGAGACAATTGAAGACCGCTTAGATCCGGCATATTGATATCCATAAAGACCAGGTCTACGCTGTTTTGGGAGAGATGGTTCAGAGCTTCGAGTGGATCAGTGAAAGTGGCATCCAGCTGTAGCCAACTCACTTTGGAAACATACTTTTTCAAGACCTCAATGGCACCATGTTCGTCATCAACGATAATACACCTAACCAGATTGGTCACAACTGAATCTCCAATTTTATGCCGTATTCATCCTCTGATTCGTCGATTGAGAGGTTATGCCTTTCAGGATAGTGATGTTCCAATCGTCGTTTCACATTCTCAAGACCGATTCCCTTGTGGTCAGTGGATGCATTCCTTCCCTGGAAGTGTGAATTCTCGACAGCGAAGCTGAGTTTCTCTGATGACATGTTCAGTAGAATGTGAATCCACCCTTTCCCCTGATTGTCAATTCCATGTTTGAAGGCATTTTCAACAAATGGCAGCAGCAGTAGCGGTGCCACCTGAATAGCATCTGGAGAACCTTTAACCACCAGCTCAACCTCTGGTGGGCTGTCACTGCTATACTTGAGCAACATAAGATCCATGTAGTCCTGCAGGTGGTCTATTTCTTTTTGGAGGGCAGTCAGATCCCCTTCACTATCATACAGCATATAACGCATGAGTCCAGAGAGACGTAATAAGGCGTCGCTGCCTTCATGATCATCATGGCGTTGGGTAATGGCATAGATGTTATTCAGGGTATTAAAAAGAAAATGGGGATTGATCTGGGACCGTAGATATTTTACCTCGGCTGCCAGATTTTCCAGCTCCAGACGTTCCTGGCGATGCATCTGCTGATTGCGTTCGCGCATAAGTCCATAAAAGATACCGCCAACCATAACCAGCACATTTCCAGAGAGGATGGTCAAATTCAAGATCTCTTTGCGGGAGGTGAGCAACATCTTATCAGATACTTCCCCCGGCGCAGTAGGCAGGTTGAACACCCTCAGAGTCATTTGATCCCAAGCCCATTCCAAACCTGAGCTCACCAACAACAACCCTAAGAAAAGCCCTGCAACTTGTAAAAGACTTTTGATGTTTAGGCGTTTGGGAATCAGGATTCTAGCTACCAGCATAACCAAAACAATGGAGATTAGCATATCAAAGATGCGAACAGCATACAAGCTTCCGTCCAAATTATTGAACTCGCCATAAAAAACCGGTCTGGTGGCCGATTGAATAGGTGAAAAATAAGCAACCCCGAAGAGGAGCATGAGTAGGACAGGTTCAATCCACTTACGTAACATAGTGAGCTAATATATCTTTTTTTTGTACTTCTTCGACCCCTAAGGCGGTCAATCCACCTATCCCTGGCATCAATGCCCCATTACATGGCATCAATGAGATATTGTCCAAATCAAATGATTCAGAGCCAGAAATCGATGGGTTCATGCCATTAATCTCATTTACTGTTTTTTTGCTCTATCTTCCCCAACATAAACATTGAAAAGGAGTCTATTATGACATCAAGGAAACACATACTACTTATACTACTCATTGGTCTTTTTACCCTTTCGGCGCTAGCCCAGGAAAAAAGGGTCGTTATCCACAAAAAACCCCATGGTGAGGAAGTCCACAAAGAAGTCTTTATCACCCAGGATGGTGAAGTGTCTGATTCAGTTCTGACAAAGATCTTTGTACGCAGAATGCCCAGGCATGAGCAAAAGGTTGCTCGGATCGTTATCAAAAAATCAGGTTTCTTCAAAAAGAACAAGATCGTTATCGATTTTGACCCCATGACCAAAAAGATCATGAAAGTATTGGATAATGGAAAAGAGATGCCTGAAAAGAAATTTCATAAATATCAGGAATACCTTGAGGATGCCACTGAACTCGCTCCATTGGAAGCCCTCCACCCTGCCATGGAAGAGATGGATCTCAAGATTGAATTGGGAGAACTCCCCTCCCTGGAGGGGTTGGAAGGTCTAGACTCCCTGATAATTCATCTTGAAGCTCTTGAATCGGCACATGCTGTTTATAAAAAAGAACACTACAAATCGATTAAACATGTCATCGAGTTAGATAACCTGGCCGAGACCATTCAAAACATCCTGGGTGAAAGTGGCGCCACACCCCCACAAAAAATCGAAACCATTTCGATAAAAAAAGGCAAGTTTTATGTCAACGGTGATGAGATAAAAGGTGATACTGGGAAAAAATGTATTCAAGCCTATATAGCCAATTCAGATCTTACCCCTGAAGACATGCAGAAAAAGGGAGAAGAGATCAGTATTAAAATTCGCTTCGACTGATCTACAGATAAAGGAATCTTCCACTAACGCAGGATCATATCGGGGTCTGGCGTTTGAAAACCGTCCTTTTCGGGCGGTTTTTGCTATAACCATTATTAAGCGATGGGCGAAAACCGCTGCTTCCAGGTGGTTTTTGCGATAACCATTGTTAAGTGATGGGCGAAAACCGCTGCTTTCGGACGGTTTTCTATTTTTGTCTCAGGTCTTTTTCATTCCCAAGTTTGAACTGACCCGTGACTCTGGCCATGATCAGTTGAGAGCCCGCTTCATCGGTTGATTCATTCTTTGAAAGGAAACGAAGCGCTTCCTTTCCACGGAGCGTGGTGGCAAGCTTGTTTGACCTGAAAATTCTGACCTTACCATCCTTACTCGCCTGATAGGAAAAGGGTTTTTGAGTCAGTGAATCATTTACTGCCATCTCTGCCGAAAATCCTACTGGTCCATACTCAGCATTAAGAATCCAGTAAAGGCCGCATTATTGGGTGCCAACCGACTATCAACCTTGGTTTTCATCACATTAATAATGGATCTGAATTCTTTATAGAACTCCCAACTGGGACGCGGTTTGTATACCAGGGTATCCAGCTCAAATTGCTGGATCACGCCCTTTGCCGTTGTGGGTTTCACAAACACTTCATCATAAGGCTTATGATAGACTGGAAGAACAGAAATCAGGGACCACTTGGCCATTTTACCAGTAATGAGGACATCCAGCATCATATTGAAGCCCTGCTCTTGATTGCCATGCAGCATTTCTCTTAGTCCATTGGCCAGAATTGTTTCATGCTGATTGTGGAGACTATTGACAAAATCTCTAAATTTGGGTTTCTCGAAGAGACTGACCATGGATGACCGACTCACCATTTTGCTCATGGCCTGGACAATTGCTTTTGAATCTCCAAATTGATCCTCAGCAAATTCTTCCTGAACTGTGATAATCATCTTGTCCATCTTATGCTTTTTACCAATGGCTACCATGTCGGGGTGTTCAAAACCACCTGGATACACATTTAAAAATTTTGCTTCTGACTGCTTTAATTTATCGAGATTCATAGACGCTCCCTCTGATCATCATTTCATTCATATTGGTGTTGGCATAATTAATCGCTTTTAGAAGATAATCCATAAGGAACAAATATTATCACAATTCGTTGATCAGGTAAGTATATTCACAAGTCTAAGGGTTGAAGGAGTATTGATGAGATTCAAGTGGTTTCCAAAACAGATATCCAAATCAATTTCTATCCTTAGTTTAACTTTATTATTCTTTAACTGCAATCAAGCGCAGGAGCCTATGAACTACAATAAACTAACCCCTGAAGAACAAAGAGTAATTCTCAATAAAGGCACTGAAAGACCATTCAGCGGAAAATTCGAACATCATGAAGAAACTGGGACCTATACCTGTAAACAGTGTGATGCCCCTCTTTATCGTTCCGGAGATAAATTTGATGCTCAGTGCGGCTGGCCCAGCTTTGATGATGAAATACCTGGGGCTGTAAAACGAGTGACTGACTCCGATGGCAGCAGAACAGAAATTCTTTGTTCCAATTGTGGTGGTCATCTCGGCCATGTATTTTTGGGAGAAGGATTTACATCCAAGAATACCCGACATTGTGTCAACTCAATTTCCCTGAATTTTGAACCTGTGGAGATTAACATGGAAAAAGCAATTTTCGCCTCTGGTTGTTTCTGGGGTGTGGAGTATCAACTTCAAAAAGTGGATGGCGTCATTTCAACCAGTGTGGGCTATACCGGTGGATTTCTACCCAACCCGACTTATAAACAGGTTTGTACGGGGACCACAGGACATGCAGAAGCGGTAGAAGTTGTATTCGACCCTAAAAAGGTAAGCTATGAGACTTTGACCAGATTATTTTTCGAAACCCATGATCCCACTCAAATCGATGGTCAGGGACCAGATATTGGCACCCAGTATCGATCAGAAATTTTCTATCTCTCTAATGATCAGAAAGCCACCGCTGAAAAACTGATTAAACTGCTTGAAGATAAGGGTCTGGATGTTGCGACAGCATTGACACCAGCAGTTGAGTTTTTCCATGGTGAGGATTATCATCAGGACTACTACATCAAATCAGGTGGTACACCCTATTGTCACGCTTACACCAAGAGATTTTGATCAATTCCCCTCTAAACTAGGATTTGTCTATATCAACATCTCCATAGAGTTTCTGCAACCTGACTAATTCTTGTTTGGTTTCCTGAACGATTTTCGCATAGGCTGGATCTGAGTAAACATTGTTCATCTCGGATGGGTCTTGCTCCAGATCAAACAGTTCCCAAAAACCATCTTCCTCATAGAAGTGAATTAACTTATAGCGTTCTGTTCTAACACCATAGTGTCGTCTCACATCATGCCAGCCATGAGGGTGTTCATAGTAGTGGTAGTATATGGATTCGCGCCAGTCATCAGGAGTGTTTCCCCTCACGATACCACGCAATGAATGACCCTGCATCTCGGCTGGAATTGCAATTCCGGCGAAGTCAAGGAAAGTGGATGAAAAATCCAGATTCATAACCATGCTATCTGCAACCTGACCTGCCTGAATCTCCAAGGGGTATCGCATTACCAGAGGCATGCTCAATGATTCCTCATACATAAATCGTTTGTCATACCAACCATGTTCACCCAGATAAAAACCTTGATCAGATGTGTACACCACAAGCGTGTTCTCCGTCAAGCCATTTTGATCTAGATAGTCAAGAACACGACCAACATTTTCGTCAACTGATAGGATGCAACGCAGATAATCTTTGAGATAGTGCTGATATTTCCAGTTTAGTAACTCATCACCGGTAAGCTTGAGACGCTTAAATTCCTCATTTACTTTATCGTAATGGGCATCCCAACCTGCTTTCTGCTCATCAGTCATCCGGTTGTATGTACGCTTCCAGGTCTCAGTAACTTTTTCCGCAAAAGATTTCTTACCGCCGGATCCTGTCTCTTCTTCAATTGACTGGGAGTGGAGCTTCATGTCAAAAGTGAGGTACATATCGTCGATGCGCATATCAGCTTCACCTGCGGCAATACGACCGGTGTATTCATCGTGAAAATTTGCCGGCAGAGGGATATCCTGGTCATTGTAGGCATCCAGATGTTTCAGATTCGGCATCCAGTTGCGGTGGGGTGCTTTATGGTGGATCAGCATACAAAACGGTTTTGATTTATCCAATTTGTCCAGAGTCTCAAGCGCCTGGTCTGTGATGATATCAGTGGTATAACCTATGTGGGTTCTCTTTTCACCATTTTCTGTAAAATCCGGGTTGTAGTATTGCCCCTGACCTTTGAGGATATTCCAATAATCAAACCCTGTTGGTTCTGTTTTTAGATGCCATTTCCCAACAATCGATGTGTGGTAACCTGCCTGTTGAAGCAGTTTAGGAAAAGTGAGTTGACTGCCATCAAAGGTACAGCTATGATCCAACATCCCATTCAGATGTGAATACTTACCCGTCAACAGAGTTGCTCGGCTGGGTCCGCAGATTGAATTGGTGACAAAACTATTCTGGAATCGAATCCCCTCAGATGCAATACGATCAATATTGGGTGTGTGGATCAATGTGTCATTATAGCAACTGATAGCCCTCTCGGCGTGATCGTCACTCATAATGAAAACAATGTTGGGGCGATCCTGCTTCATACATGAATTCAAGAATAAGTTTGGCGCCATCAAAGCGGTGGTACCCATACCAACGGATTTGAGAAATTCTCTGCGAGTTGTTTTCATAGACTCCCCTTTGCCATTCTGTCTGAACTGACAGTTATCCCAATTCTTGTATTCTTTCTATATCTCGAAACAGCTTAATTAAGCTTTCCTGCAATAAATGCTGTGGTCCAGGCTGCTTGAAAATTGTATCCGCCGGTGATGCCGTCAATGTCCAGGATCTCCCCGGCAAAATATAGATTCTCACACGCTTTGCTCTGCATTGATTTCCCATCGATACTGTCCAGACTCACCCCTCCACAGGTCACAAACTCATCCTTAAACCCTGTTTTTCCAGATACTGAATATGAGTCGTTGGTAAGGACTGTGACCAACTTATTTAGCCCCCTCTTTCCAAGTTCACTCCACCTTTTCGTCTGAGGAAGCCCACTTTTATTGAGCAGATAACGCCACAATCTATCCGGTAAACCAAAGGGTCTAATATTAGGTAAGAGCTTGCGAGCATGTTCTTCAACCAAATCATTTAAATGACTCAAAACGAGTTCATGATTGGCTTGATCCAACCAATTAACCCTGATATCAAAGTTATAGTCTTTTTCATTAAAGATTCTGGCACCAAAAGCTGAAAGCTTCAGAATCGCCGGTCCACTAAAGCCCCAGTGCGTGATAAGTAGGGGTCCTCTTGTTTTTAAACTGGTTCCTGGAATGCTGACCAGCACAGGATCCACTGCTACACCTGTTAATTCCACAATGGCTTCATTAGGCATATTAAATGTGAAGAGGGAAGGCACAGGCTCAACGATCTCATGGCCAAGCTTTTCTATCCATTCCAGACCCTGGGATCTGGGTGATCCCCCACTGGCTATGATGACCTTATCAAAACTCCGGGGAGGTAAATCCTGTCTGGAAAAACTCAATTCTAGTTGTTCACCTCTGGGAGAAATTGCCTCTATCCCCGACCAATATTCGCACACTATTCCCTGAGCTTCCGCCTGATCCAGCAGACAATTAATAATACTGCTTGAATCCTGAGATACGGGGAAAACGCGCATATCATCCTGGATGAATAGCGGCACTCCTCTTGATTCAAACCACGCCATGGTGTGTTTTGTGTTAAACGTTCTCAGCGCTCGTTTCATGAGAGCCTTTCCGCGTGGGTAGCCTGCGGCCAGCGCGCTGATAGATGTATTTCCGTTGGTGACATTACATCTACCCCCTCCGGAAATTTTGACTTTGGCCAGGGAAAAACGTGTCTTTTCAAATATAACCACTTTGGCATCAGGAAAGTTTTCTTTGACTGAGATGGCTGAAAAATAGCCTGCTGCTCCTCCCCCTATGATGGCAACATCCACATCAGGACCCTTTACGATTATTTGTTCAGAAGATGTTGGAAGTAGCTGGGAATCTTTGCTTCGAAGGTCATTCTTTGTTTTGTGCCGGGGTGTTTAATATTGATCGAGCCTGCATGGAGGGTCAATCTCTTGATACCTCTAGCACTATCGCCATAGACCTTGTCTCCAGCAACGGGGCAGTCAATATCAGCAAAGTGTACGCGTATTTGATTTTTTCGGCCGGTGAGCAAGTCAATTTCAACTAGGCTAAATCTTTTAGATTCCTGGAGAACTTTGTAACCTGTTTTGGCGAGCTTGCCTACCTTTTGATCCTCGGTGGAATACATCTTATGGACCACATTTTCCGCTAGATATGAAGAAAGGACACCCTCCTTCTCAGCGAGGTTCCCATGGATAACTGCGTAGTATTTTTTTGTGAAGTTCTTCCACTCTTCCTGAAGATAGCGTTTATTCTTTTCACTTTTTGCAAAGACCAGCACACCTGATGTATCCCTATCCAAACGATGGACGATATAGATCCGTTTTCGAGATTTTGGATTGCCTTTGCGGACATAATTATTTAAGGCAAAATAGGCCGTTCTATCACGAGTTTTGGCATTACTCATAGAAAGGAGACCACTCATCTTATCAACAACCAGAATATCGTCGTCTTCAAATATAATGGTGAGCCCACGGGGTTGGTGACGCTTGGAAGGTTTTTTTGTTTTCTTGCTTTCGAAGGGATCCATGGCTTTTTGAATTTACCTCAATTATACATTAAGAATTTGAAGGTTCTTGGAAATAATCTCGTTTAAAATAAACATAGGCCACAAAACCCCACCATGCGACCAGAGTTGCAACCACTGTCAATGCCGATGCCTGGGCAATCAGCTCTTGTTCCCCGGCACCCATCATTTGCCCATAGTCACTTAGCAGGCTTGATGTAGCTTGACCATACATGATAAAAAGAAGCCTGTCAACGGTGTAGATCAGGGTTCCAGTAAACATCATCTGAAAGCCCCAGTGTTTGGCAGTCCACAGACCCAGCCCCATGCCCCCATATATACCCAGGTACAAGAGGTGATAAACAACGGCAATAATCCCGCTGCGATCAGCACCAAACAATGCTACAGGAGAACTAATTGAAACGAGCTCTATCAATGCGGAGATGAGGAAAAAGAATGCTGCGAATCTCATGGTAAAGCGTGGTCCCATGATACCGCTACTTTCAGCACTTTTTGTTGAAGAAGGTGGTATCCAGAGATCGTTCTCTTTCATGGCTGAACAGTAGCGACAAAAAATTGCGTCATCCTGGATTTCTTCAGCACAATATGGACATTTCATTCAACACACCTCATTATTTGGTGAGAGTATAATATTAATTCCCCCTGATTCCTCTATGAAGCTTGATCTATGGGAGGAAATAATTAATAGTTTTTAACGGCCTTTGAGCTGAACGATCTCGTAAGTATAGAGGAAATCATAAAATTCATAATCCATTTTCAGTTCGAAGTAAAACTCTGTTGAGTAGCCTGGATTGAGGGGTTCACGAACCACAAAATTCTGAGAGAGAAGTAATTTTGAGGGATCCAGAGAATCGTTTCCTGTGTACTTCATTGCTGAGCTTTCATTTATTAGATTCGTCTTTCCCGAAATCTCTGAGTTACCAGTGTATATTTCAAACTTGAAGATGGATGAGGTGATATCATGCTCGCCATGATTCTGGATTTTGCCTCTTATATAATCCCTCTGCATATTGACTTCAAAGTCGCTAATCTGAACCTGGTTGAACTGATCCCTGGAGAGAGAATTATCATCCATGATGGAGCAATTCACAAATAGAATTGCTGGTAGCCACATTACTATTGATTTGATTCCCATCAAAGCTCAGCCTCCAGAATCCTTGATTTCTTCTGTTCCATCAGAGTATCTGGCAAATCTGCCCTGGTCTGCTGAATTAACGGGATCACGTCTATCCCACGGCCACCCTCCAAATTCTGTGGCTCTATAATCATCAAAGGCTTTCTGGATTTCAGCCTGGGTGTTCATAACAAAAGGACCATAACGAACCACGGGTTCTCCGATGGGCTTACCTTGGAGGAGAAGTAGTCTGGATTGTGTCGAACCATTTTTTATGTGGATCTCATCTGAAGAAGAAATTTCAAGGGCATGGTATTCAGGGATATTCTGCCCTGCGATTTTCAACGATTCGCCTTCGTAAAAATAAAGGTCTCGATTTACACCTGCCTCACACGATGGGAGCACAAATTCAGCGTCAGCATCCAGCGTAATCACCCAGATCGCTACCTGGTTTGTTGATTTAGATGCCCAGGAATCGGGGGCAGGAGCAGGGGCGGAAGTTGTTTCAAATTTGCCTGCAATAACGCGGGTTTCTGCTTTTCTGTCTTCCTTGTCATGAGTTTGGATGATCGGAATGGATTCTGACCAGAGCATTTTAAAGGCCGGTTCTGCAGTTTTTGATCTGGCTGGCAGGTTGAGCCAGATTTGAAACAGTTCCATAGGGTTGGGCTGATCTTCTTTTACTAATGGGAACATTTCAGAATGCTGTAGACCACTTCCTGCAGTCATCCATTGCACATCTCCATTTCCATAGCGACCTGCAGCTCCAGCTGAGTCGTGGTGATCCACCAGACCATCCAGCACGACTGTCACTGTTTCAAACCCACGATGTGGATGGGCAGGGAATCCCGGTATCTCACGACCGTGATACATATTCCAACCATCTTTTTGGTCAAAATCCTGACCAATATTTCGTCCAGACAGGGATGCGGCTGGACCCATATTATCATTGCCAACAGGGTAGGCATCGTTATGGTGAACGCAGAAAAGAAAGGGGTCTCTGGTTTCCCACATGAATCCCAGGGGCTTTATATTTTTAATCATTAATTATTACTTCCTTATATCCCCCGAGATACAAGCATAACAATAGCTCAACTAAAAGCATTGAATATTGTTCAGAAAACTATTCCTGAACTCGTCCGAGACAAGCTGGATTTAGGCTGGGTGTTTATTCATTATTCTCTGGCTCAGCCCAAACGGCAAATTCGTTTCCGTTGGGATCAGAAAAGTGAAAACGTCTCCCTCCTGGAAACGAAAATATTGGTTTCATGATCTTACCTTTTGCCTGCTCAACTTTCGCTAGTGTTTCCTCGAGTCTATCACTGAAGAAGACGATCAGTACACTTCCTGAATTTGTCTCGGCTGTCAGGTCTGATTTAAAAAATCCCACATCAATTCCGGCATTGGCGCAGGCGACATAATCGGGTCCATAATCAACAAATGACCAATCAAACACCTCTCCGAAGAAGGTTTTGGTTTGCTCCATATCTTTTGCAGGAAATTCCAGATAATTAATTTTTTCATGATTACTCATTTGATACTCCTCCAAAAGCCACACCACTGAGATCTGCCATGTCTCGTTTCCACGTAGTAAGATCGTTTTGATTAAACTGATTTAAATGGGTATGTCCACAGGCTCTGGCCATGACTTGCATCAATTCAGTAGATGCTCTGAAAAAGTTGTTCAGCTGTTGAGCTCCCTTTTCAATTTTAATGCGTGCTCTCAACTCCGGTTTCTGCGTCGCAATCCCTACAGGGCAATTGTTGGTATGGCAGGCACGCATCCCGAGACACCCGATGGCCTGGATGGCAGAATTTGAGACTGCAATGGCATCGGCACCCAAAGCCAGGGCTTTGATAAAATCTGCAGGGAGGCGCAATCCCCCGGTGATAATCAGTGATATGTCTTGGCGACCCTGCTGATCCAGATAACGGCGCGCACGAGCAAGAGCAGGTATGGTTGGAATGGATATATTGTCTCTGAATATCAGAGGTGCAGCGCCAGTTCCTCCGCCCCTACCATCCAGGATGATGTAGTCCACACCAATATCCAGAGCTGCCTGAATATCTTTTTCGATATGCTGAGCAGAAAGTTTTACACCGATTGGTATTCCACCGGTGGCCTCTCTGACCTCCTCAGCAAACCGCTTATAATCTTCTATGTTCTCCCAGTCTGGAAAACGAGGTGGTGAGATGGCTGGTTCTCCTTCAGCCAGACCACGTACTTCTGCAATCTTGCCCTGTACTTTATTTCCAGGAAGATGACCGCCTGTTCCAGTTTTTGCCCCTTGCCCGCACTTAAAATGAAAGGCCTGACATATCTGGACCTTATCCATGGAATAGCCAAATCGAGCTGAAGCTAATTCGTAGAGATAGCGGCTATTGGCCGCCTGTTCATCGGGAAGCATACCGCCCTCACCTGAGCAGATTCCAGTTCCTGCCAGCTCTGCCCCTTTTGCCAGGGAGACTTTTGCTTCTTCAGAGAGCGCGCCAAAACTCATGTCTGATACAAAGAGGGGTCGTTCCAGAACCAGAGGTTTCCTGGCATTGGGACCAATAACTACCTCTGTTCCAACCTTAGCATCATCCAGGAGGGGTACTTTATGCAGTTGAGCAGTAAGCAATTGAATGTCTTTCCAATTGGGTAAATCCTGTCTGGGAACCCCCATGGCATCGACTCGTCCATGATGACCGGTTTCACTCAAACCTTTTTCAGTTAAATGTTGAATATATTGGGCATGTGGCTCCTCTGGAGCACCATGAATATCTTGATATAAACCTTGATATGCATCTCGGTTATAGGGCTGAGGATTATGATCTTCCCAGCTTTTAATTTCGTCTTCATCTACCCAAACCTGATCTTTTTCAATCCAGACTGAAAATTTTTGAAGCTTCTCATCATTATTGTAAGCACTCACACCTGACTTGTAATTGTAATCCCAATTATGCAAGCCACAGATAAGGTCATTCCCTTGAATATGCCCGTCAGACAAGAGCGCTCCCCTATGGTGACAACGGCCATAAAGCACAGAGACTTCGTCCTTCTCTGAAAATCGTGTGATGACAAGATCTACATTTCCCACCAGCGCATAGGTGGGTTCCAGTGGTTTTAATTCTGAGAAATGAGCAATTGAAACTTTATGCATATATGATCCTATTGATTTTGACGACAATTTAAATTTGGACAACCTATTCCAGAAATTACTGGATCAAGCAAGCTATGAAACATAAACCTCAATGCGCACGAGACCAGCCAGTTTCACATTCAATGCGTGAGGCCTTTGTCATGCCCTGAGATTTCTCTATTCCTGATGTATTCATTCTGAAACCGCTATAAGTGAAAAGCGTTTGATGGTTTCGAAATCAAGGTGATCACCTTCATCCTTACCATAATAAGCTTCCTGAATTATACCCTCTCGATCAACCAGAAAATCAGCCGGCATAATAGTCAGACCCCCAGTAAACAAGTTTGGAAGGTACCCTTTTATAAACATTCCTTTCAGAAGCGTTGGCAGGCGCATAATCATACCTGTAAAAAAACCCAGGACTGAATTCTCAATTCCATATTTTCTATAATACTTGCCATGTGGATCTGCCAGTATTGGGAATGAGGCTTGGTGTTTTTCTGTATGGCGAGTGAGTTGCTCAAGGTCAGCATTAAATATGGCCACTGTGGTGAAATCCTCACCAAATTCATCGAAACGTTGTACCAGGCTGTTCACTCTCAAATTACAGAAAGGACAAGATGCAAATCGATAGAATGATAGCATATAAGGTTTACCTGAGAATGAATCCAAATCGAACTCCGTTCTGGCTATATCCATCAATTTGATGTTCTTTACCTTTTCCCCGCTTTTGAGTCTCACCTTTCCCCACTTTCATCATTTTTTTTCGTATGGACCCAGTCATCCCCATTCAGATTCATCCTGAGAAGTGTCCATCCCTCATCTTCATGATTTGGGATCGTCTTATATATTTTGAAACCAAACTGCTGGTAACAGTGAATTGCTGATTTATTAAATGCGAATACCCCCAGGTCTATGTCTTCCAACTCTAAATCTTCGAAGGCGAAATGGAGGGCCAGCCGTATCATCATTTTGCCCCAGCCCTGTCCCCTATATTGTTTTGGACCTATGAGTACTCTGGCAAGCACGGCACTTTTCTCAACATAATTCACCCCCATGAGTTCGATATGACCGATAGGGGTTCCATCCAGCAGGGCTTTGAACATAAACTGAGGGGGACGATCCGTTCTAGTCACTTCTAAAGAGGCAATGAGCTGCTTTTCATCCAGGGGGAACATGTATTTTGGGCCTGACCACTGTAATAAAAAGTCTGCATCTGGCACCCAATCAATCAGTCTCTGGATATCGCTTGCCTCAAATTTTTCCAGAGTGATCATTTACTATTGCTCCCATCCTTCTATATTTGAATAAATCTCAACCCAAACTGTTCCCACGTTAACAACTGACGCTAAAACAATCTTTCAGGTTAAACAATAATATATTTTTTGAATCTTGGTGTCTTGAAGCTTACAGAAAGCTGGAAGGTGGGGGTTTTTTAGAAGCCCATTAAACCGCAACAGCGACTGCATTGAGGTAGTGTGCCACCCTCCTTATTTAGAAGGGTTCTGAATTCACGGAAACGGTCATTGTTCCATAATTCAAGTAAGGGGGTTTCCTGAATATTACCCACTTTGACATCGATATAATCACGACAGGTCACAACATCTCCATTGGGCATGATATCTATCATCATGTAGGGGGCAACACAGGGTCCGAAGCCCAGGAAATCCTCGGGCTGTTCATAGTAGGGTACGATTTTTTCGGTATCCATAAAGGGTACTGGAAACCAGCCAAAAGGATACTTCTTCTTTGATATCTTTTCAATGGTCTGTTTTACATGCTCAGCCTTGATAGTGGTATTTTGACCGATATAGGATTTCCAGGTTTCTGCATCTACACCCATTTCTCTCTTTAGGATATCGGCGTGCTGTTCACCAATCTCCTGGGTTGTGAACCAGGATAGATACAGGATAAGACCATCAGGACCCAGATCGGCAACTGTATCAAACATACTCTCGAGATGATCCTGATTGGTATCCGATACTGTTGCAGAGATCAAGAAATAGGGATCAGGTTTTTTCCCGCGCTCTTCAAGCAGCAATTTGATGCCTCTGGAAGTCTTTTTGAATGTCCCTGGGACTCCTCTGGCCTGATCATGAATATCCTCAGGACCATCCAGAGAACAGGTCAGCATATCCCATTTTTGTTCCACTATTTGCTTGGCATTGCGCTCCAGGGCTGCACCATTTGTGATGACGTACACATAACAACCTTTTTCTTTGATATAGGCTGTCAGTTTAAACAGATCCTTGTAGAGCAGGGCCTCACCGCCGGTTATATAGAAAATGGGCTTATAGTGAGCAGTCTCGTCGACTATTTTTTTATAGTCTTCAAAGGTCAATTCTGAAAGCAGGTGATCACCGGCTCCTTCATTCATATAACCATTGTCACCAAACTGACCACAGATAGCACAACGTTGATTACAGCGATTGGTAATTCGTAGACTGATTTGATAAGGAGGACGTCTGGCGACTCCCAGCCCTGCTTTTAGATCACCATTAACATGAAGATGCTTACGCCAGGCGGCACGGGTGACAACGGGTAAATATTTTAATCTGGGGGCGAGTGCTTTGGCAAACATACCAACAGGGAGACGACTTAACATATAATGATTCCTAATCTATGACAATTCCGATTCTCTACAGGAGCCTCCTATATTAGTCTTTATCGCAAATAATCAGATAGTGAGTTTCATCTTTTTTTGATCAAATCAAATATAGCAATTGGCTGCCATCAATAATTGCCAAGATTTCTTTCTAATTCTCCTTGAATAATACTAGATTACAGACCGGCTCAAAAAAGAAACCGACTAGAATTGATCATATCTATGTACTTGAGAATAAGACTATGACATATAACTCCTTTTCCCTCTCTGGAAACATTGTTGATGTATTAAATCAACGCATTTTCCCTGGAACCATTCATGTTGAAAACGGCAGAATCAAGTCTGTCGTTGAAGAATCTGTTTCAGAAACGCACTGCATACTTCCAGGACTCATCGATGCCCATATTCACATTGAAAGTTCCATGCTGGTTCCCACAGAATTCGCCCGAGCTGCAGTTAATCACGGGACAGTTGCCACTGTTTCTGATCCTCATGAAATAGCCAATGTTCTGGGCATGCGCGGCGTAGAATTTATGCTTGAAAATGCAGAGCAAACCCCTTTTAAGTTCCACTTCAGTGCGCCTTCCTGCGTCCCCGCCACACCCTTTGAAACAGCAGGTGCAGAACTGTCCGCTCCTGAAATAGAATCTCTATTGCAGCGACCAGATATTGTCAGTCTATCAGAAATGATGAATGTTCCAGGTGTTTTGAATGACGCTGAGGACGTGAACGAAAAATTGAGACTCGCCCGAGTTGCTGGAAAAGTTGTTGATGGTCATGCACCCGGATTACGGGGTGAAGCAGTTAAGAAGTATGTTGAAGCAGGCATTACCACAGATCATGAATGCTTTAGTCTGGAAGAGGCTCTGGAAAAATTATCTCTAGGTATGCGCGTACAAATCCGCGAAGGATCTGCCGCTCGCAATCTGAATGATTTGATGTCTCTCCTCAATGAGCATTTTAAAGAATGTATGCTGTGCAGCGATGACAAACATCCCGACGATCTGGCAGAAGGTCATATCAATCTCATGGTTAAAAGAGCCATCGCGGCAGGAATTGATCCACTCAAGGTTTTATGGAGCGCTTCGGTTACACCAGTAAAAACCTATGGACTTAATGTCGGACTGTTACAAACCAATGACCCTGCTGATCTGATGATCGTTGATAATCTGACAGATTTTAATGTTCTGCGAACCTATATAACGGGGAATCTTGTAGCTGAGCAAGGCACCACAAAGCTTGAATCTCTACCCGTTCTGGCAGTGAATCGCTTTGAAGCGGAACTTCAAAATCCTGATGCTTTTAAAATCAAAACAAATCTATCTGAAGTACCGGTGATTGAAGTTATTGATGGACAGCTCGTAACAAAAAAACACCTGTGGCATCCGGACCTGGATTCAGAAGGATTTATCAAGACGAATACGGATCAGGACATATTGAAAATTGCTGTTTTGAATAGATACTCTCTCTCCAAACCCGCAGTAGCCTTGATTAAAAATTTTGGTCTGAAAGAAGGAGCTATTGCTTCATCTGTTGCCCACGATTCACACAATATTGTTGCTGTAGGCACCTCGGATGAAAGTCTGGCAAGAGCCATTAACCTCATCATTGAGAACAATGGTGGAGTTTTGGCAGTCAACAGTAAAGGTGATCACGTTTTACCACTACCCGTAGCTGGGATTATGAGTGATGATGATGCCTTTAAGGTTGGCAAAAGATATGGCGAGATGGATGATATAGCTAAAGAGATGGGCTCACAACTCAGTGCACCGTATATGACCCTGTCATTTATGGCACTATTGGTAATTCCCGATATCAAACTTAGTGATAAGGGACTATTTGATGGTAAAACATTCCAATTCATAGATGCCTTTGAAACTGCTGGGGCATTATAGACTAAGATGCCACTATCTACTCAAGTGATTGGTACAAGACTTAAACGGGTTGATGCTCGTGGCAAAACCACGGGTGAAACCAAGTTTCTTACTGATATCAAAGTAGATAATATGCTCCATGGAGCTCCGGTATTCTCTCAGGTAGCCTTTGGGAAGCTCCTGGGGATAGATACTCGGGTGGCAGAAAATGACCCCGATTATATCGCATTCTTCTCAGCCAAGGATATTCCCGGAGAAAATCAAGTCGGTGTCATTCTGGAAGATCAACCACTCATAGCTAGTGATGTGGTTCGCTATGTTGGCGACAGTGTGGGTATTCTCATTGCTAAAACAGCGGAATCAGCTCAGCGTCTTTCTAGGTTAGTTCTCGTAAATATCGAGCCCTCCCACCCCATCTTCTCCATCAATGATAGCCGGGATGCTGCGGATAATTTTATCCACGAAACCAATCTTGCTTGTGAGCATCAAGTAAAACGGGGAGACCTTGATAGCGCATTTAAAGAAGCGGATCACATTATCGATGGCCATTTTGAGACCCCCTTCCAGGAACACTATTATCTTGAGCCACAAGCTTGCATTGCTCAAGTGACCCCTGAGGGTGGAATTGAGATTCTAGGATCCATTCAGTGTCCCTTCTATGTTCAAAAAGCGGTTTCCAAAGCCCTGGCTATTCCCTTTTCCAAGATACGAGTGGAACAAGCAACCACAGGAGGGGCCTTCGGAGGCAAGGAGGATATTCCCTCAGAAACCTGCACTCGTGCAGCTCTGGCAGCTCTGATTCTCAAACGACCCATTAAAATGGTATACGATCGAACTACTGATGTTCAACTCACCAGTAAGCGCCACCCTTTTCAAATGCACTACAAAGTTGGGGTATCTGAGTCAGGAAAACTGCTTGCTGCTGAAATTCTCCTCGAGGAAAATGCTGGAGCTTATGCCACACTATCATCCGTGGTCTCATATCGTTCAGCCATGCAGGCCATGGGACCGTATGTCATCGATAACATCTCAGTCGAGTCTAAATCCTATTATACCAATCTACCTCCTACAGGAGCTTTCCGTGGATTCGGATCGCCTCAGGCAGCCTTTGGTCACGAACGGATGATGGATGTCATTGCAGCAGAACTGGATATGGATCCAATAGAGTTACGTTTGCAAAATATCTTGAAAGTCGACACTTCAACACTTACAGGTCATCATCTAAAAAGCAGTGTTGGGGCGGAAGAAACCCTGGTAACAGCGGCCAGTGCCTGTGACTGGAAAAAGCGTGATTCAAACCAAGATGCTCGCTGGAAAACTGGATATGGGATTTCTCTGATTCACTATGGGAATTGTCTCGGTGCAGCAGGATGGTTCATGGATGGCAGTGGTGTCAGGATCAAGCTCCACCGAGATGGTTCCATTTCAGTCGCCTTTGGTCTCATCGAGATGGGTCAGGGCGCACTTACCGTCGTCCAGCAAATGACAGCGGAGGCCCTGGGTGTAGAACCTGCAAGAATCACTGTACTGCCCACAGATACAGATCAGGTACCTGATAGTGGTCCTTCAGTTGCCAGCCGGAATGTGGTCATGACGGGAAATGCCATTCGAAACGCAGCCAGTAAATTATTACCTGTGTTAAAGGAAGCCGCCGCCGAACTCATGCAATGTGACCTGAAAGAAATAAATATTGAACGGGGTGAAGTAAGTAATATTCGGAATAGCGAAACACTAAGTTTTACAGAACTCAGCAATTATCTCTACTTGTCCAACCGACCTATGGATGTGTTGGGCTGGTGGCATGTTCCGGAGCTTGATTATGATGCAGCAAACGGAGTTGGTGAAGCCTATTTCACCTATTCCTATGCTACTCATATCGCACGAGTCAAAGTAGACACCCTCACAGGTCAAGTGAAGGTGGATAAAATATGGGCGTCACATGATGTGGGAAGAGCAATTAATCCTGCTGGTTTGGAAGCTCAAATTGAGGGGGGTACTGTCCAGGGGATTGGCTGGGCACTCACAGAGGATTTCAAATTTGAGGGGGGTAAAGTCTTAACCGACAATCTCACAACCTATCTATTACCAACAGCCCTGGATGTGGGTGAAATCGAATCAATTCTGGTGGAAGATCCTGAACCTGAGGGTCCCTGGGGTGCTAAAGGTATCGGAGAGCCTGCCATCATTCCAACTGCAGCTGCTATAGCTAATGCAGTGAGTAATGCCCTAGGAAAATCAGTTACTCACATTCCAATAAAACCGGATTACATTTTAGAAATGGCAGGTGATTGAGATGGGACAACTCTTACTACACAATTTGCGAATAATCGATCCATTTGGTGAACGAGAGTTTCTGGAGCATGCATCCATTCTCATTGAAGATGAAGTCATCAAATTTATTGGACGCGGTTTCTCACACGTTGGCTTTGAGGGACAAATTTTGGACATGGAGGGCAAAACGGTCCTACCAGGAATTATCAATGCCCACACCCATCTTTATTCAACGCTGGCCATGGGAATGCACCCACCTCAGAAAACACCAAAAAATTTTGTTGAACATCTCGAAGAGGTCTGGTGGAAATTAGATCGTGGTCTGGATAGGGCGTCTATGCTGGCCTCGTTTGAAGCCGGGCTTATGGATTGCATTCAGAATGGTACCACAACCATCATTGATCATCACGCAAGTCCAAACCTTGTTGAAGGTTCCTTGGATATTCTGGCAGCGGTAGCGAAATCCTTTGGAGTAAACATCAGTCTCTGTTTTGAAAGTTCAGACAGAAATGGTGAGGCGAATTTTAAAGATGAGTTAGCAGAAAATATCCGCGCCATAAAGAAGTATACCTCCAATCCTCACATCTCACCCCGCCTTGGGCTGCATGCTTCTTTTACACTTTCAGATGAATCATTAGAGAGTGTGAGCAAAGCTCTGAAGGACTTCCCTGATTGTGGTATTCATATCCATGTTGCTGAGGACCTTGCTGATGAAAAGGATGCCCAGGCCAGAGGGTATCGTTCAGTGATTCAGCGGTTGGATGATTTCAACCTACTCTCCAATCAGTCTCTGATTATTCATGGTATTTTTATGACCCGCGAAGATCGCCATATCCTGCTAAAACATGGTTGCAAACTTGTTCACAATCCGACTTCAAATGCCAATAATCAGGTGGGTGTGCTGGAGACCGAAATTATCGAATCCATGGGACCAGGATTAGGGACTGATGGCATGCAGAACAACATGCTGAAGGAAGCCAAAGAAGGTACGCTGGTGCGGGGGGCTACTGAAAGTCCACGCGTTGACTATCTGGAGCTCCTGTTTCAGAACAACCCAGATATTGCCGTAAAAATATTCGGAAAATTAATCGGGCACATTGAGGAAGAAGCCCAGGCTGACCTGGTATTCTATGATTATGAGCCTCGAACAGAGTTGAATGCTGACAATTATAGCTCCCATCTGCTCTTTGGACTGGGAAAACCCTCAGATGTCATGACTCGGGGAAGATTTCGTCTACGAAGCAAAAAACTGGTAGGCATGGATGAATCCCAAATTCGTGAAAACTCCCGCAAACAAAGCAAGCGTCTCTGGTCAGCCATGAAGGCACTATAAGTGCAAAGTGAATGTAATAACAAGAAAGCAACCATATGAACATTGATTTCCAACAGATACTCAACCAGGCCGAAAAATATCGTCCGGAGATTTCCAGGTTTTTGCGAGATATGATTGCCATCCCTAGCGAAAGTACCCAGGAAGAACTTGCCATCTTGCGTATCAAAGAGGAGATGGAAAAAGTTGGTTTTGATAAGATAGAGATTGATGAGATGGGTAATATTTATGGTACCATTGGCCATGGCTCTCATGTCATCGCCATGGATGCTCACATCGATACAGTGGGTGTTGGCAACCTTGAAAACTGGAATGTAGATCCCTACGAGGGCTTTGAAGATGATGAAATCATCATGGGGCGGGGAGCTTCAGACCAGGAAGGTGGCATGGCCAGCATGGTCTATGCTGGAAAAATTATCAAAGATCTTGGACTGGAAGCTGACTATACATTAGTGGTTACTGGAACGGTTCAGGAAGAGGATTGTGATGGCCTGTGTTGGCAGTACATCATGGATAATAAGAAGATTCAACCTGAATTTGTGGTGAGCACTGAGCCCACCTCCTGCAGAATTTATCGAGGTCAACGTGGGCGTATGGAAATCAAGGTTACCACCTCTGGGATCAGCGCCCATGGGTCAGCACCAGAACGAGGTGACAATGCCATTTACAAGATGGCACCTATTCTCCTGGAACTTCAAGAATTAAATACTCGCCTGGCAGACCATGATTTTCTAGGCAGGGGTTCCCTCACCGTATCTGAAGTATTCTTCACATCACCTTCACGATGTGCTGTTGCTGATGGTTGCTCAATTTCTGTAGATAGACGTCTCACTGTTGGTGAAACTGCTGACTCAGCCATGGATGAAATCAGGAATCTTCCCTCGGTAAAGGCTGGAAAAGCAACGGTGGCGATGTACGACTATGAGCGTCCAAGTTATACCGGTTTCAGCTATCGAACTGAAGCCTATTTCCCAACCTGGTTGATAGAAGAAGATCATGTTGCCACAATATCGTTGGTTGACGCCTACAAAGGGTTATTCAAAGAAGAGCCTGTGGTTGATAAGTGGACTTTTTCAACCAATGGCGTTGCCATTATGGGAAAATATGAGGTGCCCTGTATTGGTTTTGGTCCAGGAGCAGAAGAGGAGGCACATGCCCCAAATGAAAAAACCTGGAAAGATCATCTGGTAAAAGCAGCAGCCATGTATGCGGCTATACCACTCACTTATCTCGAAAAAATGAGAGCTCTGCAATGACCAAGTCAAAAATATTGATTATCCTGTTTCGTCATCCCGAGCGGAGTCGAGGGAAATCAATTGGTCCATTCACCACACATCTCGACTCCGCTCGATGTGACGAAAAACAAGGACTGATTCTGTGAAAAACGCTATCGAAAAAATCAAAGCCCTAGACCTCAAGAATTACGGTCATGATTTTCTGCTGACCTGGAATAAAACGCCAGATGAGCTGGAAGCGACCCTGCTCATTGCTGAAATCCTGAGAGAGAGACACCGACTGGGTAAGCCAAACCTGGTTTTTGATTCAGGACTAGCCGTTTCAATCTTCAGAGACAATTCTACCAGAACACGCTTCAGCTTTGCCTCGGCAGCCAATGCCCTGGGTTTGGCAGTCTCTGATATGGATGAGGAAAAATCCCAGGTATCCCACGGCGAAACGGTTCGAGAAACAGCTAACATGATCTCATTTATGACCCGCGTAATTGGGATACGGGATGATATGTATCTCGGTGAAGGTCACTCCTACATGAAGGAAGTCTCATCTGCTGTACAATCTGGGTTTGAGGAGGGTATTTTACACAACCGACCCGGTTTAATCAATCTCCAATGCGATATTGACCATCCCACGCAGAGTATGTCAGATCTGGCTATGTTAAAAAGCTATTTTGGCTCCCTGGACAACCTGAAGGGAAAGAAGATTGCCATGTCATGGGCTTATTCACCCAGTTATGGTAAACCTCTCTCAGTCCCCCAAGGTATTATTGGATTACTCACACGGTATGGAATGGATGTTACTCTGGCGCACCCGGAAGGCTATAATCTCATTCCAGAAGTAGTGAAGTTGGCGGATAAACAGGCACAGCTCTCTGGCGGGTCCCTTAACACAACCAATAGTATGGATCAGGCATTCACTGATGCAGATATTGTGTACCCAAAATCATGGGCACCCTTCCACGTCATGGAAGAGAGGACCTCACTATTAAAACGGGGGGATCAACCAGGACTGAAAGATTTAGAGCAGAGCTGCCTGGCCAATAATGCAAAATTCACAGACTGGGAGTGCACTGAAGAAAAAATGCAACTCACAAGAGATGGCAAGTCATTATACATGCACTGTCTACCAGCGGATATCACCGGCGTCAGCTGCGAACAGGGAGAGGTGAGTGCCTCGGTTTTTGATAGATACCGCAAAGACACCTATATGGAAGCCAGTTATAAACCATTTATTATCGCTGCCATGATGTTTTTAACGGGTTTAAAAGACCCTCTTTTGGCTTTGGATGTACTAGAAAATTAAAGATGAATCTTTTTACAACGAAAGAAACGAACGACCACGAAAAGGAAATTGTTTTGGTTTTGATGTCAAGATCAAATGAACCTTCAGTAGGGTATGAGCTATGGCCAAAGCCCAAACAGAAAATAATTCGTTCGTTTAGTCAAATTCGTTGTGATCAATAGAAGGAATATATCCGTGAACACTGAACAAATTCTCAAAAACACGATTCAACGCTGCAAAGACAATAACATTATACTACCTACTTATAAGCAGATGGCTGACCCAGATTTGATCCCTGAAGGCATCAAGGCAGAACTGTCTAATATTGGTTTGTGGGATCTGAATCCCCGGAATCTTTTCCGTTTGACCTGGCAAAACGAGCCAGTGAGCAGAGGTGGTGGTTTTGGTGATGTCAACTATATCGAACTCCCTCCGGCACTGACCGGTGTCAAAGCTCGTATCATCGTTCTTATTGGAAAGTTTTTTCCCACAGGAGCCCATAAGGTTGGTGCCACATTTGGACCTCTCGTGGAAAAATTGATCTCAGGTCAATTTGATCCAACACGGCAGAAGGCACTTTGGCCATCGACGGGAAATTATTGTCGTGGTGGCGCTTATGATGGCTATTTGTTGGGCTGTCCATCCATTGCAGTGCTCCCTGAGGAAATGTCAAAAGAACGTTATGACTGGCTTGAAAAGGTTGGTGCTGAAATCATACGTACTGAGGGTGGCGAAGCCAATGTAAAAGAAATCTATGATAAGGTAAAGCAACTGGAGGCTGAACGTGGGGATGAAATTGTCACCTTGAATCAGTTTGATGAAATTGGTAACCCTCTTTGGCATTATGCTGTTACCGGAAGAGCCATGGAAAAGGTTTTCAATAACCTAAACTCCGGTGCGCAACGGTTTAGCGGGATGTTTCTTACCCAGGGCTCTGCCGGAACACTGGGATCTGCAGATTATCTAAGAACTAAATTTCCAAGTATTAAAGTCGGAGCCGGAGAAGCATTGCAGGTGCCCACTTTGCTTCAAAATGGATATGGAGCCCACCGAATAGAGGGTATTGGCGACAAACACGTCCCCTGGATTCACAATATGAAAAATATGGATATGGTGATAGGTGTTGATGATAATATTTCCATGAACTTGATACGTCTTTTTAATGAGGATGAGGGGCACGCACTACTGAAATCTCAAGGAATCGATCCTGTCCTTGTGGAGAAATTGGATTATCTAGGTATTTCAAGTATCGCCAACATTGCTGGTGCCATCAAGATGGCCAAATACTACGAATACAATGAACATGATGTGGTATTCACTGTCGCCACAGATTCAATGGAGATGTATCAGTCTCGCCTGACAGAGCTTCAGCAAGAGCATGGCGATTATACTGAAATTCGCGCCCATGTTGATTTTGAACGTTACTTGCTGGGTTTGGACGATGAAGGTGTGATGGAGCTGAGTTATCGTGACAAAAAGCGCATGCACAACCTGAAATACTTTACCTGGGTAGAGCAGCAGGGCAAAACAGTGGAAGAGCTGGATGCCCAATGGTATGATGATGATTATTGGTCCTCAAAATTCGCTCTGGCAGATGAGTGGGATGAGAAAATTGAGGCTTTTAATGCGGAGGCAGGTCTCCTTAAACAATATGTCTAGATTTTATTTGATATCAAGGAGTGGAAAGTGATTCCTGAAGCGATTCTTGGTTTACGGTGTTGCCAATGTGATTGGGAAGGACCGGCCGAGCCATTTTCTTACGTATGCCCCACATGCGGTAAAAATCTAGACTTCATCTACGATTATGATCGTATAGCTGCATCTTGTGTCCCTTTGTCACTAAACAAAGATCATGATGCTTCCATGTGGCGATATCTTCCCCTACTCCCGGTGAAGTCAGCCCCCGAAAACAAATCTCTCCGTGTCGGCGGAACTCCTTTAGTGGATTTCCCATGCATTGCCAGCGAGCTAAAAATTAGTCGTCTACAGATCAAAGACGATACGCGCAACCCTTCCGGTTCCTTAAAGGATCGGGCCAGTGAATTGGCCATCCAACACGCCAAAGAACAGGGGAAGAAAACCATTGTAGCTGCTTCTACAGGCAATGCTGGTTCCTCCCTGGCTGCACTTTCCGCCTACCATGGAATGAACAGCATTATTCTGGCTCCAGCTACAGCACCTATTGCCAAATTGACGCAAATCCTTCAGCATGGTGCTCAACTGGTACCAGTGGATGGAAATTATGATGCAGCATTCGATCTGGCTTTTGAATGGGCTCAAAAACACGGGAGTTATTGTCGCAACACAGGGATAAATCCCATCCTGGCTGAGGGTAAGAAGACAGTAGCCTTGGAAATAGCTGAACAAAATGACTGGAAGGTTCCAGACCACATCTTTGTTCCTGTTGGTGATGGCTGCATCATCTCGGGGGTTTATGAAGGATTCTTCGATCTACTCTCACTGAAATGGATTGATTTTATGCCAGCCATCCATGCCGTTCAGGCAGAAGGTTCAGCGGCTATTGTGGATAGTCTTGTGAGAGAGGGTGACATTCAGTCTGTTTCAGCCAATACCATTGCTGACAGCATCAGTGTGGATCAACCTCGTGATGGAGACAAAGCGCGACGGGCCATTACCAGGAGTGGTGGCAAAGGCTTTAAAGTGAGTGATGATGATATTCTGAAAGCTCAAAAACTGCTCTCTGAAACTACGGGAATATTTGCAGAACCTGCTGCCGCTGCAGCTTATGCAGGATTTTTACAAGCATCTGAGACTGGTGTATTAAAATCTGGAAACCATGTGGTTGTTCTCCTCACAGGATCAGGACTAAAAGACACTGCAAGCGCTCAAAAATTACTCAGGCCTGTTGAAGCCGTTAAAGCGACGCTTGTTGATATTGAAAATTATCTGGAAAAACTCCAGGGCTAAGCATGTTACATTATCCCCAACCCCATACCTTTCAACTGGAAGTCACCATCAATGGTGAGCTGGTTCAACGAGAGATTCCAACCCACTTAAGACTATTGGATTTTTTAAGAGAGGATCTGGGTCTCACAGGAAGCAAAGAGGTTTGTGGTGAAGGCGAGTGTGGTGCATGCACAGTCATTCTCAACGGTCAAACTGTGAATTCATGCCTCATCCTGGCTGTGGAAGTACACGGAGGCTTCATTATTACCATTGAGGGTTTGGCTGATACGCGTGAGCTCACAGAGATGCAAAAAGCCTTTGAAGATCATCATGCTGTGCAGTGTGGTTATTGCATTCCTGGTATGGTCCTGACAGGTGAAAAACTCCTGGAACGCAATCCACACCCAACCAGAGGTGAAATCAAGTACGAATTATCTGGTAATATCTGCCGTTGCACTGGCTATCACAAAATTGTAGATGCCATAGAAGGGGCCGCAGATGATCGCGGATAGGCACGGATAAATGAAATTAAAGCATAGTGAAATAACAGATAAAATTCTCAAAGCCTATTATGAGGTTTATAACGAGCTTGGCTTTGGGTTCTTAGAATCAGTCTATGAGTCTGCCATGGCAATCGTGTTAAAAGATTTTGGATTAGATGTTGAGAGACAAAAGGACATCCCAGTATACTTCCGGGGACAAAACCTCGGATTATATAGAGCTGATTTGGTTGTTGATGGTAAAGTGATTATCGAACTCAAAGCCGTGAAAGCGATGGTTCCAGAACATGAAGCCCAGCTACTAAGCTATTTGAAAGCTACGGATATTGAGGTTGGGTTATTAATTAATTTTGGTCAAAAGCCAAACTTTAAGCGATTTGTGTTCGGAAATTCTAGAAAAAAAATCCGCGTAGAACCGCGTAAATCGGCGGCGAATTAATTATGCAATTCCATCAACCCACGTCTATCCGCGAATTTATTGAATTGAGTTCTAACCTGTCAGATCAGTTCACAACCCTGCTGGCTGGTGGAACCGATTTGTTGCCCCGTTATGAACGTGGACAGGTAATGCCTGATCATCTCATCGATCTCAAAAAACTCTCTGATCTTTACCATATCAACATCAAAGATGAGGCAGTTCAGATTGGTGCCCTAACCAGTATCCAGGTAATTCAAGAACAACCGCTGATCCAGGCTGAATTTACGGCTCTGCATATGGCAGCCCATGATTTTGCTGGCGCTCAAATCCGTCACCGGGGGACCCTTGGTGGTAATATCGTCAATGCTTCTCCTGCAGGAGATTTGTTGCCCGCTCTTTACGCCTTTGATGCCCTACTCACACTGATCGGACCAGAAGGCGAGCGACAACTACCTGTTCAAGAATTTATACTGGGGCCTGGAAAAACGGTTTTGAAGCAGAGTGAAATTCTTGTGTCAGCTACCTTAAAACGAAATGGTTATAAATCAGCATTCCAAAAAGTGGGTCTCCGGCAATCCATGGCCATTTCAGTGGCAAACATGGCTTTCGTTTATTCTGGGCAACAGGGTGCTTTTGACTATCTGAAGATCGCCTGTGGCGCAGTGGCGCCTACAGTGGTTACCCTTGACAAGTTGGCCAGTACAATTCTTGATAAAACCAGCAAGCCACAAGATTGGCCCCTGCTGATTGAGGCAGATATTTCCCCCATAGATGATATTAGAGCCACAGCAAAATATCGAAAACAGGTCGTGATCAATTTGGTACAGGCCTTTTTGAACGGACAAATCGATGTTTAAGACGGCTAACCGGAAAAAATGGTCTGAAATCAGAGAAAAGGGAAAGTGGAATTATATATTCAATTATGGAGTTATCAGATTTGGTATATCAACCTGGGCCATAATGATGGTATACTTTTGGGTTTTTCAGCCCTTCGAAGAACGTCTAATATTCACTTTTATTTCACTCATTACTTTCCCTCTGGCAGGTTTAGCATGGGGAAGATGGATGTGGTATTATCTGGAAAAACTTTACTCAAAATTGCCCGACTCCAAAGAGGATCAGAATTGATTTATGAACGATAGACTCTATCCTGTTTCCATTCAACATCTGATCTCGTGGATGTTATCAGAGCTTAAGAGTGACCAGCTGTTTGGTATACAAAAAGACCTTTTCTTCACACCTGATGAAAGCGACCCATTCCGTATGCAACGTTATGGGCAGATGCTGGAAACCCCTATCGGTGTAGCTGCTGGTCCCCATACTCAGCTCTCTCAGAACATCATCGCTGCCTGGTTGTGCGGAGCTCGTTATATGGAGCTAAAGACCGTTCAGACACTGGACGAGTTGGAAGTCAGCAAACCCTGTATCGATATGCAGGATGAAGGCTACAACTGTGAGTGGTCCCAGGAGCTCAAGCTAAAGCAGTCCCTGGATGAATATCTCAATGCCTGGATAGCCATTCATGTTTTGAAGGATCATTTCGGTTGGCAATCCGATCAGGGTGCTGGTGTGATTTTTAACATGAGTGTGGGTTATGACCTAGATGGGATTATGAAACCAAATGTCCAGCAATTCATGGACCGCATGGAAAACAGTCAGGAATTGTTGAATGGAAAATTGGATCTCATTGAGTCCATTTACCCCAACATTAAAAACCTGAACATTCCTTCCCGAATGACCGATAATATTACGCTTTCCACCATGCACGGATGTCCCCCAGATGAAATTGAGCGTATCGCCACCTATCTCATCAAAGAACGCAATTATCATACTGCTGTAAAATTGAATCCCACTTTGCTGGGACCAGAACAGTTGCGTCAAATCCTAAATCATGATCTGGGTTATGAAGCATCCATTGTTCCAGATGAGGCTTTTGACCACGATTTAAAATATCCTGATGCCTTAAACCTCATTGGTAATCTCCAAGCTCATGCTGATGAAGCTGGTGTGGAATTTGGCCTAAAATTGACCAATACTCTGGAAGTGCAAAACCACCGACCTGTTTTTCCTGAAAATGAAAGCATGATGTACCTCAGTGGTCGTGCGCTTCACCCCATCAGTATCAATCTCGCTGCAAAACTTCAAAAAGACTTCCATGGAAAATTAGATCTTTCTTTTTCGGCAGGAGCAGATGCTTTCAATGTGGCTGATATTCTGGCATGCAATCTTCGTCCTGTCACCACCTGTACTGATGTTTTAAAGCCAGGCGGTTATACACGTCTGGGTCAATACTTGGACAATTTGAAACAAGCCATGCAGATAGTTGAAGCCAGGAGTCTGGATCAGCTTATACTGGGGAGTGATGATTCTCAGGACATCGATAGGGCTGGCTTAAACAAACTGTTGGAATATGCTGAACAAGTGATTCACAATTCACACTATCACAAACATTCCCACCATTTTGATTCCATTAAAACCAAACGTCACCTGGGAGCATTTGATTGTATTTCGGCCCCATGCGTTGATGCCTGTGCCGCTGATCAGAACATCCCTGAATATCTTTACCATACGTCACAGGGCGATTTTACCAAAGCATTTGAAGCCATTCAGGATACGAATCCGCTTCCAGGAGTGACTGGTGCTGTATGTGATCACCTGTGTCAGCTAAAATGCACCAGGAATAATTATGATTCCCCTCTCCTGATCAGAGAGATTAAGCGTTTTGTGACTGAGCAGGAAATTGGGAAGGCAAAGAGTTCTGATATCGTTGGCAGAAATCACAGGGTTGCTGTAATTGGTGCAGGTCCAGCAGGATTGTCCTGTGCCTATTTTTTAGCTAAACAGGGCGTCTCAGTTGAAGTCTATGAGAGCAAATCATATGTGGGAGGCATGGTCTCAGGTGCCATCCCAGAATTCAGACTAAGTGATAAAACCATTAATCTAGATATTGATGTTTTGAAAAATATGGGTGTCAATTTCCATTTTGATAGCCCTGTAGGTCCCGAACTTTATAAACAAATTCAAGAGTTAAGTCATGATGTCTTTATTGGCGTTGGCGCCCAGCGGGCCTTGAAGCTTGGAGTTGAAGGCGAAACCCTTTCTGGAATACTTAATCCCTTAGAATTTCTCGCTGAAGTCAGGTTAGGCGCTCGTCCTGATCTGGGTCAGAACATTGCTATCATAGGGGGAGGTAACACAGCTATGGATGCTGCTCGCACGTCGCTTCGATTGGCAGGCGAGTCTGCTACTGTCAGTGTTATTTACCGGCGAACCATGTCTGAAATGCCAGCAGATATTGATGAAATCGAAGCAGCGCTGGCAGAAGGCATCACCTTCCATGAGCTCATCGCACCATTAAGTTTTGAAGGAAATGGCCGAGTAAAACAGATTCACTGTCAGAAAATGGAATTGGGTGAGCCTGATGCCAGTGGTCGCCGCCGTCCAGTACCGCTTGACGGTGAGTTCCTAAAATTTCCTGTGGATACTGTGATTCCATCAATTGGTCAGGCCATTAGTGTGGATTTTATTGGCGAGGATGATCTTCAGGTGGATTATGAATCCTGCAAAACGACCCTTCCCCATGTGTATGCAGGCGGCGATGCCGTGCGGGGTGCCTCCAGCGTCATCAACGCCATTGGAGATGGGCAAAACGCAGCTCGTCACATTCTGCAGAACATTGAAATTCCCACGATGCCCATAAGAAACGCACCGCGAGTCATATCCGTCGATGATCTAAAAGTGAAGGCTGGAAGCCGTGAGTATGGGATGAATCCTCCACTGGCTGAACCAGACGACTCTCAGGAGTTTCCTGAAGTCCACCGCACCCTGACTCAGGAAGAAGCCATAACAGAAGCCTCTAGGTGTTTATTGTGCGATGACTACTGCAGTGTCTGTGTGGGGGTTTGTCCCAATCTGGCCAATCTCACGTACATTGTGAAGCCGGTGAAATATGAAGTCCATGAAATAGAAAAGGTGGATGATGAACGAATTACTAAGACCACTGGACACCTTGAAATCAACCAGGAACCTCAGGTCTTGAACATTGGTGACTTCTGTAACGAATGTGGCAATTGCACCACCTTCTGCCCCACAGCAGGTGATCCCTATCTTGATAAACCGCGATTACATCTGACAGATGAAAGTTTTCGGGAATCAAATACGGGATATCTCATTTCAAATAATTCAATTCAGGTAAAAATAGATAACTATGAGGCCTCCCTAGTACATCAAGAGGGGGAATATCTTTTTTCTTCGCCCCTGGCCCAGCTCAGTTTTGATGGTGAATCAAAAATACTTAAATTTTCTAAATTAGAGTCCGGAAAAGTCAGCACACTTGAAGCTCTCGAAATGATCGTACTTTATGAAAATCTTAAAGATCACCCTATGCTAGTTAGACACGAATTTCACGAATGAACACTAATGGTCACGAAGAATTTGTTGTATAAAAAAGAAACCAGCAAGCAGATGAGTGAAATTATATATAAAGATTTATCATTTCAAATTGTGGGTTTAGCTATGGAAGTACATAGACAATTGGGATATGGCTTTCTAGAAAAGGTAACCGAAAATGCACTTCGTATCCTATTTCGTAATAATGGAATACAAGTAAAAACTCAACACCCCATTACCGTTAGATTTGAAGGTGAGGTTGTTAGACAGTATTACGCTGACATGCTTATTGAGGATAAGATCATTTTGGAGCTCAAAGTTGCTGAAAGAATTAGTTCAGCCCATAAGGCACAAGCCCTTAACTATCTAAAAGGGACTGGATTGAAATTGGCAATGATTCTCAATTTTGGTCCAAAGAAACTGGAGAGTCACCGTGTGGTCAACTGACTTTCACTTGTTAAAACCTCAAGATGTATTCGTGCCAATTCGTGTATTATTTGTGCAATTCGTGTCTATTATTATGTTCAATAAATACATTCAAATTTCACTTTCACAAACGTACCTAATCAAATGAGTAGTATCCTTATTAAAAACCCTCTCGCTGTTGCCACCATGAATGATTCTCAAGAAGAATTTTCTGGAGGACATGTTTTCATCGAGAATGGTGTGATAAAATCATTGGGACCAGACACCCCGAACATCCAGGCAGATAAAACTATTGATGCCATCGGTATGGTGATAATGCCAGGATTCATCAACACCCACCACCATCTTTATCAAACCCTGACTCGCAACATTCCTTTAATGCAAGATCAACCGCTTTTCTCCTGGTTGACAAATCATTATGAAGTTTGGCGAGAATTAACTACTGAGGCTATTGAAGTCAGTACACAAACTGGTCTATTAGAGCTCATGAAAAGTGGTGTAACTACCAGTTCTGATCATTTATATCTGTTCCCTTCCAAGGCCAGTCCTGAACTGATCGATACCGAAATTGAGGCCGCAAAAGTACTGGGTATTCGCTTTCAACCCACACGTGGATCCATGTCCCTTGGCAAATCCAGAGGTGGATTGCCTCCTGATGATGTGGTGCAGACAGAAGACGTCATTCAAAAAGATACAGAAAGATTGCTGGCAAAATATCATGAGGACTCAGATGGAGCCATGATCCGCATAGCTCTGGCGCCCTGCTCTCCTTTTTCTGTGACCACAGAATTGATGAAGCAAACTGCGGCATTTGCCAGGACCAACGGCCTTCAACTTCATACTCATCTCGCTGAAACACTGGATGAGGAAGCGTTTTGCCTGGAGAGCTTTGGATTACGACCTGTCGGTCTCATGCAGGAGTTAAATTGGCTCACCTCAAACGCCTGGTATGCTCATTCTGTGCATTTGAACGATGATGAAATCAGGGTTATGGGTGAAAATCAGGTTGGTATTTCACATTGTCCCTCATCCAATATGCGACTTGGTTCTGGGATTGCGCGAATCCGTGAACTCCTTGATGCAAATGTCAATGTGAGTCTTGGCGTTGATGGCAGTGCCTCCAACGATTCAGGAGATATGCTTCTTGAGATGCGCAATGCCATGCTCATCTCTCGATTAAGGGAGCAAGATTACTGGCTCAGCGCCAGGGACGTCCTAAGCATGGTAACCAGAGGCGGGGCTGCTGCTCTGGGTCGCCATGATATCGGACAACTCAGTGTGGGCAAGCAAGCAGATCTGGCTCTGTTTGAGATGAATAATTTAGCTCAGGCTGGCAGTCTATCTGATCCCATTTCCTCCCTTATCTTTACCACCCGCCAACGTCCAGTGGATTATCTGATTGTTCAGGGGAAGATTATCATGGAAAAAGGTGACTCAAAAGTAGATGAATCAGACCTGGTCTCTAGACACAATAAGATCGCTGCTGATATGCTTCTACAGGCAGCCCAACGAACTAAAATCGATTTCTCAACCCATCAATAAATAGGTCAAGCATGTGGTCATCAATTGAACAAATCCTTAAACCTGACACCCTGAGTGAAGCTTGTGTGCTACTAAAAGAATCGGGCTCAGCGCTTTTTGCTGGTGGTACTTATCTCGTTTCACAAAAGGACGCTAATGTACACACCCTCCTTGACATCAATCATTTATTGAATGATCAAATCGAAATGAACGGAGAGGAAATCCATATTGATGCAGGTTGTACGCTTCAGGAAATTGTCAATTTTGGTGATGAGCGACTCAATGGTGTCATTCTTTCAGCATGTCCCTCAAAAAACATTCGTAATCAGCGGACCATTGGTGGTGAAGTTGCTCGATCGAGACTGGATTCTGACATGCTGGTATTTTTATTCGCAGCAGGGACAAAATTACTCCTGAGTCACTCTGAAGCCCTCATCGAATTATCCACCTGGGACGGCAATGGCATCATCGTCAAAATTATCATCCCTCCACATGAGGTGAAACTCGAACGGGTAGCCCTGCTAGATTCCGCACCAGCCTATGTGATTGTTGGATTAAATGAGTTAAATGATCCCACCGCTATCTGTGTTGGTGGCAAGATCTCAAAAATCATGTTCTTTCAAACCAGGCCTGAACCGGCGGAGGCTGACGTTCAAAAATTTATGGATGTGGTGGAAGCAAGTTTCAGCAATGATCATCTTGGGACCCAAGCATACAAGCGTCATCTGGTTTCTGTATTGCTCCAGGAAATGGCGGTGTCGAAATGACTATACAATTCGAGTTAAATGGCCGTCTCGTCCAGGCAAATTCATTACCTGGAACCACACTTCTGGAATATCTAAGGAGTGAAGAAATTCATAGTGTAAAACACGGTTGTGATCATGGGGAGTGTGGTGCCTGTACGGTTCTCCTGGACAGTAGTAGCGTAAATGCCTGTCTGATCCTCATGCATACTGTGAATGGACGAAAAATAGAAACCCTTGAAAGTTTTTCTACCCATGAGGAACTCCATCCACTTCAAAAAGATTTTCTGAATGAGGGTGCAGCACAATGTGGTTTCTGCACGCCAGGAATGATCCTCTCACTGGAAGCTCTGGATCGTGAAGGAGCCGAAATACAAGAAGCCAATGTTCGTGATGCATTGAATGGAAACCTGTGCCGTTGTACTGGCTATGTGAAACCGGTGATGGCTGGACTTGGTACCCTCCAAAAATCCAGTAGTGCTGGGGGTGACTCATGAAAGTGATTGGTCAAGACACTCAACGGGTCGATGGTCAAGCTCTGGTCAGGGGAAATGCAGTTTTCGCAGATGATATCAAATTGAACAACGTACTTCATGTAAAAATTCTCCATAGCCCTGTAGCCCACGCTAAGATTCTTAAAATTGATGTTTCCAAGGCACAAGCTCTGGAGGGTGTTGTGGCCGTCTTCACCCATAAAGACTTTAAGACACATTATTATACCACGGCAGGACAGGGTTATCCTGAGCCAGGTCCTCGGGATATGCGAATCCTGGACTCAACAGTTCGTTTTGTCGGAGATCGCGTCGCTTTTGTAGCTGCTGAAACGCTTGAAATCGCAGAAGAGGCTTTGGGTCTCATCGAAGTGGAGTATGATGAGTTGCCAATCATTTTTGATGTGGAAAAAGCCATGACATCGGATATTTCCCTACACTCAGAAACTGGCAAAACAGGCATTCACAATGCAGCAAAAAACGTGGCTGCTCATCTCGATGCAGAATTAGGAGATGTGGATAAGGCCATTGAAACTTCTGAACATGTTTTCGAAGGCACTTATAGCACCCCCTTTGTTCAAATGGCCTCAATCGAACCCCATATATCTCTGACGTGGTTGGATGAAAACAATCGGTTGGTTATCCGAACTTCCACCCAGGTACCTTTTCATGTGCGACGGATTGTTGCCGAAGTGATGGGCATACCTGTGAGTCGGATCCGAGTAATAAAACCTCGCATCGGTGGTGGGTTTGGCGGGAAACAGGAAATTCTCAATGAAGAATTAGTGGCGGCTGTCACCCTGAATACAGGCAGACCAGCTCGCATTGAATACACCAGAGCCGAAGAACTTTTTGCCGCTCGACTACGACATCCTGAGTTGGTGTCGTTCCGGTTGGGGTTTGATAAAAATCAAGTCTTGACATCAATTGATTTAAATATTCTTGAAAACTGTGGTGCCTATGGTCCTCATGCCCTTACAGTGATGTCAGTTACAGCTCAAAAAGCATTGAGCATGTATAAAGCCCCAAGTATTCGAGTCAATGGAGATGGCGTTTATACAAACCTCCCTATTGGTGGAGCATACCGTGGATATGGAGCTCCCCAGGCTTTCTTCCCTCTGGAAAGTCTCATGGATGAGGCTGCCAATGCAATGAATATTGACCCGATTGAGCTACGTCTGAAAAACATTTTCAAGGTCGGTGATGATATCCCCATAGCCAAGATTTTGGGTGAGGGTCGTGAAGGTTTCCCTATGGTTCTCTACAGTACAGAAGTGGCCGCCTGTCTGAAACAGGGACGAGAGCTTAGTGGCTGGGAGCAACTCAGATCTGAAAAGAAAATCGGCCGTTACCGAAGAGGTATTGGTGTGGCCGTTGCAGGACAGGGTTCAGGTATACCTGGAATTGACATGGGATCAGCCTTTATCAAGATGAATGAAGATGCCAGCTTTAACCTTCAAGTTGGTGCTACGGATTTGGGGACGGGTTCTGATACAGCTCTGGCTCAAATAGCAGCAGAGGTCCTGGGGGTTTCAGTAGAAAAAATTATTGTCTATTCCTCTGATACTGATATGACTCCCTTTGATACAGGCGCCTACGCCTCCAGCACGATTTATATCTCTGGATCTGCAGTGAAAAAAGCTGCTGAAAATTGCAAAACGATGATTCTCGAACAGGGCAGGTTACTGTTGGGGAATGCAGCCGCAGAAATAGATGGGACTTTTGTTAAAGACAGGAAAGGGCAGAGTATCTCATTTGAAGATATCTGTATCAAGAGCTTTTACACCGATGAGCAAAAGCAAATTATGGGCACTGCATCTCATATGAGCTATGATTCGCCTCCCCCCTTCAATGCAACTTTTGCAGAGGTGGAAGTGGATACACTCACAGGAACGGTACGAGTTATCAAAATTGTATCCGTGACAGATGCTGGTCAGATTATCAATCCTAAGATGGCTGAGGGTCAAATTGAGGGTGGCATCCCACAAGCCTTAGGAATGACACTTTCAGAATTCATGCCCTTCGATGATAAGGGCCGTCCCATCAATCTGGATTTCAACAGCTATCACATCTACACAGCCAGGGACATGCCTGAGCTAGTCGTCCGTTTCGCCGATTCTCATGAACCTACAGGTCCTTATGGGGCGAAGGCAGTGGCTGAAATTCCAATTAATGCGCCAGCACCTGCTGTGACAAATGCTGTCTATAATGCGGTAGGGGTTCGAATTAAACATCTACCAATCAGACCTGAGGAAATTTTGGGGGCTATCAGCAGAAATGAACCTAATTGATCCAAATACCGCACTAAACATGCTCAATCTACTCTCTAATGGTGAATTATTTGACTCTAATGGTTGAATATTAGAGTATAGTCTTTTTCTGTAAACCTGTGAACGTGTATTAATTAATTGGCGAGGAGATATAGATAATGTCTGATACAATCCGCTGTGGCTGGGTGCCACTCAATAAACCAACCTATGTAAAATATCACGATGAGGAATGGGGTGTTCCTGTTCTGGATGATCAAAAAATGTTTGAGTTTCTCGTATTGGAATCGTTTCAGGCAGGACTAAGCTGGGAAATTGTGCTCAATAAACGGGATAATTTTAGCAAAGCTTTTGCTAATTTCGATTTTAATCAGGTAGCTCTATTCGGTGAAGATAAGGTTCAGGAGTTGCTCCAGGATAAAGGGATTGTCAGGAATCAGCTTAAAATCAGGGCTGCTATAAACAATGCCCAGCGCTACCTTGAAATTATTGAGGAATATGGGAGCTTCTGCAAGTATTTCTGGGGGTTTTCAGATGGAAAGCCATTGGTAAATAAGTTTAAGATTCTAGATGATATTCCTGCCAGCACTGAGCTATCCAATACCATCGCTAAGGAACTAAAGATGCGAGGATTCAAATTTATGGGTACAACTGTGGTTTATGCTCACATGCAAGCTGTGGGTATGGTGAATGATCATCTTGCGGAATGTTTTAGATATTCAGAGGTATAGAGAGACAATACAGAGTTTGACGCTTCAAAATGAGGTTTCGACAAGCTCAACCTCCAGAAATTTTAAACATCCAAACCCAATGATAATTGTCCATGTGGTTCGCTGAAGTGAGAGCCGCCAACTCCCAGCAATCGAACCGGTTCACCTGGCATCCAATTCTTTACCAATAATTTTCTGGCAATTCTGTAAATCTCAAGACCATCATCCAGTGGTTCCATCACAGTATGCTGGCGGGTGAAGGTTGTGAAATCAGCATAACGCAGCTTAAGTGTGATGGTGGCTGCCATAAATTTTTTCTTTTTAAGTTGCTCACCCACTTTGAAACTCAACTTTTCTACAATCTCCAGCAGTTCGGTTTGATCTTCAATATTTTTAGAAAAAGTTCGTTCTGTGCTGATGGACTTGGTTTCATGATCTTCATGAACAGGCCGATCATCGATTCCCTTTGACCAACGACTCATAGCTTCACCTAATTTACCGAATCTCTGCTTCAGGACATCTTCCTTGATGACTGACATGTCTGCAATGGTGTAGATGCCATACTTAGCGAGACGTTCATTGGCTTTTGGACCAATACCGGGGATTTTCTTCACCGGCAGGGGACCCAGAAATTCGATTTCAGTCCCAGGTGGAACCACTGTGAGTCCATTGGGTTTTTGAAAATCAGAGGCAATTTTTGCAATCATCTTATTGGTGGCAACGCCTACAGAAGCCGATAAACCGATGTCTCTGGAGATTCTCAACTGGATTTTACGAGCTATGTCCGTGACTTCAATCCATTGATTGACCTCGTCACTTAAATCCAGATAAGCCTCATCAATGCTGACCTGCTGGATGATGGGAGATTCATTTCTCAGGATACCCATGATTACTTTTGAATACATGCGATATAGACCATGCTGGGATGAAATTACCACGAGGTCTTTACACCTGCGACTGGCTTCAATCATTGGCATGGCTGAATGGATGCCATACTTCCTGGCTGGATAGGATGCTGCTGCTACAACTCCCCTGTTTTCACTTCGTCCCCCGACTACCACGGGTTTTCCCTCAAGAGAAGGATCTCTGAGAACCTCAACAGAACAGAAGAATGCATCAAGATCCAGATGGATGATGGCACGTGGTTTATTGGTATAAGGTTGGGGGTTTAGCATCCCTCAATTTAGGATGATCCTGTGCACCTATATATGGGAATATTTATTTGAAAGTGATGTTCAGACCTATACCCGGAATAAGTGTAACTTTCTCATCGGGTCCAATGGACGGTATCACAGTTGGTAACAAAGACAATCGAGTAGACTCGGTCTGTGCCAGACTTCCATCTGGTTTGACTTCTAATATTTTTCGGGTAAACCAGGTCCCTGCACCATAACCAGCAAGAGCCATGGACAACATCGGTTCCCTATCGGTCACATCTAAAAGGATTGCTGTTCCGAACCCAAAAAAAGTTCCTGATGCTGAACCCAGTAACATGAGTGTGGATTGCCCAAAACTAAAGTCATCATTCTGGATGTGGTGATCATAGAGAAAGGCACTTCCAATTGCACCCAAACCTGCCACCATAAAAAAGGTTTCATCATCTCCTTCATCAAAGAGAATGGATTGGACCAACATGGTATTATAGTAGCCATAGGCCCAGCCCTGCATCAGCATGAGGGCATCTCCAAAACTATACTGCTTTTCCTTAGTAATTTTATATCCATAAATTGCACCCAGGGGATAGGCAATAAGTTCAGTGATAGTTCGACCCTTAAACCAGGTGTCATATCTGTTTTCATCCGTTTCATATTCATACGAGGGTTCATCACTGATAGCATTGTATATCAATCGTGAAGTCACTCCTGCAACTCCTGTCCACATGGTCCACACCCAGGCCTGACCGTTGGTGGGTTCATATTGATCGAAGAGTATTTCTCCCCCATAATGACCCGCTGGAAGCGAGGCCATAAGCATCCACGCCCAGAGAGTCTCTCTGTCTTCTTCATCACCTCCATCCAGTTCAAATAATTGATTTAGACCTGATCCATAACGTAAACCCAGCAAAGATCCATAACGCATCATCTGGGTGCGAGCATGGGTCATTTCCATGTCCTTGGTATATTTGTAGGTCAGATAAAAGGCGCCCCCTGATGAAACCATCACACCACCTACAAACCAACGACCATCTTCTGCATGGAGTACATACGGAATACCCCATCCGTACAATCCTGAGCCGATAGCAATATTCTGTAGCACCAGAGGCCAACGCCCTGATTGATCGAGGGGTTTATTAAAAAGTGGTGTCCAGCTTTGTTCCCACGCCTTGCTGCTGTCTGTGGACAGAAGTAGTGATTCAACCATAATATCAAGAAGAATCCGTTCTTCGCTGCTTATTTTGCCATTCGCGTTGGCAGCATTCCATGCCCTTTTGTATGAGGATTGATTCTTGAGCGTGTCTAACTGTTGAGCTATTAAATCACTTGATGTGAGAAAATATAAAACTACGAGAAGTATTGCCTTCATAAACACCTCCGAGAGCTGCCAAAAGATAGTGACAATATCATACTCGTGAAGTACAATCGACATTCACTTCGTTAAATGGGCATATTCCCAAATTTTTTAATAGACCAATCCTTGGAATGGGCTGACTCATGGTTTAATTAGCATGACTCGCAATTATTGCGTTTTATGGAAGGAAAGCCTACAACCTTTGTCTACTCCTCTAAATACGGAACGAATCGGGAAACTTCGCAGACGATTGAATCATAGGCGTGCCAGATACGTCCTCCTCCAGAACGCTCTTTTTAAAATAAAATCATTCGACCAACTGTTTGTCATCATTGTCGCCATGCTCATTGGTGTTTTTGCTGGTGTAATTTCAGCAGGCTTCAGAACTCTCATCGACTTTTTTCGCCATTCCCTGTGGGGAGAGGGTGCCCTGATTCATGTTGTCATGGATGCGCCACTTTATTTAAAAATTGGGATCCCCGCAGGTGGTGGAGCCCTGGTCGCCTGGTTTGTGCAACGTTTTGCTCCTGAAGCAAAGGGTCATGGTGTTCCTGAAGTCATGAATGCTGTGGCTACCCAAAATGGTTTTATTCGTATGCGTGTGGTTGTGATTAAAGCGTTTGCTTCTGCCATGTCCATCGCGACTGGTGCATCTGTTGGTCGTGAGGGTCCCATTGTTCAGATTGGATCAGCCTTTGGTTCAACAATTGGTCAGCTTTTTCAAGTCTCCGTTCGCAGGATGAAAACATTTATTGGCTGTGGAGCTGCTGCTGGAATTGCAGCGACTTTTAATGCCCCTATTGCCGGGGCTATCTTCGCTTCGGAAGTCATTCTGGGTGATTTTAGTGCTGCAGCTATCGGTCCTATTATCATCGCTTCGGTATTTGGGACGGTCATCAGTCGGGGTCTTTATGGAGATTTTCCTGCCTTTGTACCACCGACCTACACACTGCACTCGCCAATGGAAATCGCTTTTTATATTGTCCTCGGTATTGTTACAGGTGTAGTAGCCTGGTTGTTTGTACGCACTCTCTATAAATCAGAAGATCTTTTTGATGCCTGGAAAGCTCCAGTGGCCCTAAAAGGTTTACTGGGAGGGGCTCTGCTGGGAGGCGTCGCTGTCTACTTCCCTCAGATATTAGGGGTGGGTTATGAAACCATGGAATCTGTCCTAAGCGGGAATATCGGTTTTATGATAGCTGCAGGTTTGGTGTTAGCTAAAATTTTTGCCACCAGTTTATCCATGGGTTTTGGGGCATCAGGGGGTGTTTTTGCACCTTCCCTGTTTATTGGATCCATGGTGGGGGGTGCCATGGGAAGTATTATTCATGGCCTTTTTCCCGAGATCACTGCCAGCAGCGGTGCTTATGCCCTGGTTGGGATGGCTGCCATGGTTGCGGCTACAACACATGCACCCGTAATGGCGGTGCTTATCATATTCGAAATGACAGCCGAATATACTGTTATCCTACCTCTTATGATCACCAGCATCATCGCCATGGTGATTTCTTCCCGACTCTTGAATGGCTCTAATATTTACACCTTGAAGCTTCTGCGACGAGGGATCGACATTTTTGCCGGTAAGGACATCAATGTGCTTGATCAAATCAGCGTGAAGGATTTAAAGCGCAAGATCATCGACACAATTCCTGACAGCATGACTCTGCAGGAACTTCTTGAAAAAATGTCCACCAGTTCTGCCTTGAATTTTTATGTGAAGGATGAGACCGGAATACTCAATGGTATCATCACCCATTCCGCCATGCGAAGATATTTGAATCATCATGAAGAAGTCCCCACCAATGTCTCTGTGAGAGACATGATGAACCGGAAGTTCGAGGTTATTACTGACCAGACGCCTATCCATGAGGTGTTGAGAAAAATGATCGAAATGGATCTGGAAGCCTTACCTGTAGTTGATGAGAATCGGTCACTTCAGGGAGAGGTTGTTCGAACCGCCATTGTCCACCAATATCAGGAATTATTGATTCATGCTGAGTCAGCCAAGGCCATGGCCAGTTCCATGAAGTTTATTCAGAAGCAGTATCATGAGAAATCAGAAGTGATGCCTGGTTTTTTTCTGGCTCGTATCAATGCCCCTTCGGCTTTTGTCAATCAGTCACTGCGTTCCTTGAATGTACGCCAATCCTATGGCGTTGATATTTTGTTAATTCGACGTACTGAGGGAAACAAAGAACAGGATATTATTCCAGATGTGAATGACAAGCTCCAATCCTCTGATCAATTGCTCATTTTTGGTGAGCAGGTCAGGGTTGAGCATTTGTGTAACGCCCACTAGCAAAAACCATATCGTTTAACAGCACCATCCAGATATAAAGACCAGCTTTTCAGTCAATCATTCTGCATTTTTGTGAATAAATGTTTTGCAATTGAGACTTATTCGCATATATCTTGATGCGTGTTAATAACAATTATATCAAAAGGATTAAAATGAATATAAAATCTTTGTTTCTTCTGGCGGCCCTGCTGCCTCTCTTTAACCTACAGGCAGATGGAAGACGCTATGTCTGGACCTATGAATACCAAACCCTGCATCGTGGAGAAGCCGAGCTGGAATCCTATACAGAGTTCTCGCACCTAAATACCGATTCTGGTAGACAGGCCACAACCACTTTACAATACGAATATGAAATCGGTATGAATGATCGTTTTGATGTGGGTATTTATCAAAAATTCAAACAAGCCCACAATTCACCCATCGCCTATGATGGGTTTAAGCTCAGAATGAGATTCCGGCTCGGTGAAAAGGGTCGCTGGCCACTCGATCCCCTGATCTATTTAGAATACAAGGACAACGCAGCCTTTGATCATTCTGCTCTGGAAACCAAACTCATTCTGGCAAGAGATTTTGAAAAGCTCAACATTTCTCTCAACCCGGTCCTTGAATTTGAATTTGACGATGGCGAAACGGAGATAGAGTTTGAATATACAGCAGGTTTGAGTTACCTGACTCACCCGCTGCTAACGCTTGGCCTTGAAACCAAGGGGAATGATGATCAGTTCTATTGGGGTCCCACGCTCTCCCACGGAAAAAAGGATTTGTGGTTTGCTATCGGACTGCTGTTTCCTGGTGCTGGTGATACCAGCTCAGATCGTTTGATGCGCTTTATCATCGGAGTTGGTCTTTAAGGCTGACTTTGATCACCCTCAATGTCTCAGGATTTCTAAGATTTTTTCCAATAGTTTTTAAGAAGTTCTGAGACCCATTGGGGCTGTTTTGTCTTCGCGGCCATGAATTCCCGGAAAACGGGTTTAATATCCAGAACAGGTGAACCATCCACAGCATCCAAGCCCTGGACTGTGAGGACGCCACCATTAATGCCTAAAATCTTTGCTGTAGACAATCCAATGGGATTGGGATGATAAGAAGAACGTTGAGCCAACAAACCCAGCTTGGGCCAATCCTGATTGTTGCGGGGGTGTCGAGAGTCAGGTATGTTTTTATCGGCTGGAATTCGGTGAAAAACGAATACAATCTCAACATGGGAGAAAGTCTCCAGCCCTTTAAGCAACTCACCGGAAAGGTCTTCCCTGAGACGAATTTCTGAGACCACGTCACCCCACTCATCATCTCCTAGATGATGACGATCATTTGAAACAAAGGCGATGGGGGTAAGCTCAATTTTTTCCATATCTCAGTATTATCTCACAAGGAGTAACTTTGTAATAGCTGTCCGGGTTTCCGTCTCAAGACGACACAGATAGACACCCGCTTCCACGGAATTGCCATCCCTATCCTGACCATTCCAGGTGACCTGATATCGACCACTGGCTTGTGATGCATTGATGAGGTGAATCACCGCACGCCCCTGGATATCCACAATACTCATGCTAACTGATGAGTGTTCATCCAAAGTGTAAGGAATGGTTGTTGAGGGATTAAAGGGGTTGGGGAAATTTGATTCAAGCGAGAATATTTCTGGCTTTTCAGGTCCATTTTCCGCTATACCAACCACATATTCAGTGGTTTTCAATATCCAGTCATCAGGATCCATAACCAGATTTGTAACTATTTCTCCTGGTGGGATTTGAAAATTGAAGGTCATGAAGTCTTCGTTGATTCGCAATACGGTATCGATGACAGATCCCGTGGTTGTTATACGAAAATCAACTGGCATATCAAAGGTGACGCCGGATTGAATGACTTGAACCAAAAGATCCTCACCTGTCTGGGCTCGATAATTCTGATAACGGGGATAACTGGGACCATAGATCCATTGCTGAAAGAAATTATTCAAATCCAGGCCGCTGACTTCTTCACACACCATCTGAAATTGTTCTGTTGTTGCCGTGGCATATTTTAGTTCGGGATCATTTGCATAGGCTTGAAGAATCTCAAAAAAGGTTTCATCTCCAACCATATGACGCAGCATGTGTAAAACCCAGGCTCCCTTATTGTAGGAAAGCCACCAGTCAAAAATATTGTCTGATTCTGTATCTTCTACATAGATGGTACCAGTTTGTCGATCAAGTCTTTTAGAGTCTTCCATTTTTTGTTTATAACCGACATTACCATATCTATGCTCCCACCACAAAGCCTCTGCATAGCGGGCAAATCCTTCATTGAGCCAGATATGATGATAGCTGTGGCAGGTAATCATATCGCCATACCACATATGGCACAACTCGTGGGCAACCCTGCGTTCTGTTGGATCTCCCATAGAGGTCAGGGTCTGATGTTCCATACCATAGCTTTCCCCCCACTCAGCATGGCCATATTTTTCATCCATAAACGGATAAGGACCGAATTGCTCAGCATATAGGGTGATCATTTCAGGAAGGAGACCATAGTTTGTAGTCATATATGATGGATCTGGAGTATCAGGATGGCTATAGGTATAAAACATAATGGGGAGTGTATCATTATTGGCATCGATATACTCATCACCCCACACAAAAAATTCATAAATGGAAAGAGAGACCAGATAGGTGGCAATCGGGTGCCCGACATGCCAATGCCAGGTTTTGGTTCCATCGCCATTGTCAATTTCAGAGATGAGACGACCGTTGGATGCAACTGTCATATAATCTGATATGGTCACAACAATATCCATAGAGTCAGGCTTGTCTCTGGGGAAATCCACAGATGGCCACCAATCTCGAGCATTATAGGGCTGCGAATTTGTCCAGATTGCCCTTTGTCCAAATTCATAATCCCAGTTAAAGCCCTGATCATCGCGATTACCAGCTGGACCGCAATCTGAAAAGATGTCGATATCGATCTGTTGTCCCACCACAATGCTATCTGGTACAGGAATGCTGAGCATATCACTGCCATGGGTAAAGGCAACAGTATCTCCGTCCATAATAACGGTATTTACTGTGATCTCTCCCACACCCAGATTGTCGGTTGAGTAATCCAGTTCAATGGTTTCAAGGGTGGTATCCAGAACCACAAAGCTGACCATAAATTCCTTTTCCATGGAGGTGGTGGCGATATCCATATAAAAGTTCAAACCATAATAGCGGATATCAATTTTCTGCTGTTCCGAGGAGGGCTGCATGTCACGGAGAAACTGACCGGCTTGTGCGTGGCCGCAGGGTTTGTCTTCATCAATAAATGCATTTCCACTTATGGAAACAATAATTCCCAGCATAAATGATAGCTGTCTATTCCAATTCTGTTTCACTTCTATATCTCCCCTTTTAAATAAGCCTGCCGTTTCACCTCAGGAAATTTTTCGATGGCGTATCTCAGCATGGTCCGTGGCATGATTTTATAGTGTTTTTGTAAGAATGTCTCTTCAGTGGATCGACTTTTATTCCCTACTTCTCTCAGCATCCAACCCACTGCTTTATGGATGAGGTCTTCCTGGTCGTGGAGGAGGATCTCAGAGAGTTTGAGGGTATCTTGAAAATCATATTGTCTAATAAAGTAATAGCTTGCAATAATGGCAACTCTGCGCTCCCATAGATCCTTTGATCTGGCCAACATTTCAAGATGTGACCGATCCTTATCGAAAAGAAAATGCCCCACTATTTGTAGGGCAGAGCTATCAACCAGATCCCAATTGTTGATATAGGCGACATGGCTGAGGTAAGCCTCATAAATCTGATGTTTTCCTGTGGAATCGGCATGGTTGTATAGATTTACCAGTAGAAATAATGCAGTGAGCCTGGCTTCGTGATATTCGGAATGCAGTAAATCAAGGGCGTCCGACAAAACGGCTTGTTTATACCTTTTGGCTAGAGCCCGCTGGAGTGGCACCTTAATCCCAAGAAAGACATCCCCTTCGCCATATTCCCCTTTTGCGGTCTTAAAGAATCGTTGGGAATGGCTGGCTCGTTCTGGATCACCCAATTCTAATAATTCCTTGAGAATTTGATCTGAAAGTTTAGACATAGGTGATAACAATTCCCAATTGACTGATCAACATATCCATTTAAAGACTTGCCCAGTTGTATCGTTTAGCAACCTGTGCCAGCCCTCTAGTGGGATTGACTATAACGGGGTAACCCACACGCTTTAATATAGGTATATCATTTTCTGAATTCCCATAGGCATAGGATTGGGAAAAATCAATGCCGTGGTGTTTCGCCAAATCATTTGCCAGCGTCACCTTCGCCTCTCCAACACACACCTGCCCCTTTGGTCTCCCCGTAAGTATTCCATGCTCATCCACCTCAAGGTGAGTACATAATAAATGGTCTATGCTGAGAGCTTCCATCACCGGTTTGAGATAGTAATCAATGGAGCCAGTCACCAACACAGTTTGATGTCCCTGCTCCTGGTGCCAGCGTA
>JACKQG010000696.1_pt1 | contig 47945 bp, 44 predicted proteins | sample 8237621 | NCBI WGS metagenome assembly JACKQG01 (sample SAMN15677084, study PRJNA649215) | marine metagenome | biome: marine; feature: Black Sea; material: saline water; isolation source: suspended particulate matter (SPM) from the Black Sea western gyre | collected 2013-06-09/2013-06-10 | depth... | reverse complement strand
GCCTGCCCGCCGGTTCTTTGGCGGGAAACTGTAGGTTACCTTTCCCTCAATCCATAGTTGTGGGGCATCATTAACCAAATTATTTTCGATGGGGCAAGCCCCATACCCCAAATAGTCAAATCCCAGTGGAATATACTCCTTCGTCGTATTCCACGGGACAAGTAGACAAATAGTCAACCCCGTGGAATAACTCCTACGGAGTTCCACCTTCGGTGAATTCCACTGGGTCAACAAAACTAATCCATAAGACAACGAACAGAGAACCCACTTCGCTTAGGGTAGTTGTGGCGGTTCACGGCTGAATTATTGTAATTCAGTTCCCTGCCCCGCGCGCTGCTACTACTGCTCTCCGTAGAAGACCAGAAGTAACCGTAGTTACCCATTGGGTAACTATAGTTGTAATTACCATTGTATTGGCGGTAACCACCCGGAAGGGCCGTAAAACCGCTCTCGTTTGTTGCTCCTGTGTTGGGGCTGTTCCAATGTTCTGTCCCTGTCTCTTTCATCTTACCGCCTGCTACACTGCTTCCACCAAGATAATCCGTTAATATGGTCCATTCATCATCCGTTGGTACGTGCCACCCTTCAGGGGCAATGTTTCGGCTGTCATTCACGGCGTACCAGTTGTAAAGGTAGCCGTAGGTGTCGGCGTTGCTTTCGTTGTTATCATAAGCACAATACGCACCGGTTGAGAGATTATTCCATTCTGAATTGCTGTGTCCTGTGGGTATGGCAGTGCCGTCTCTGTAATGGGTTACTTTTAGGTTTTCTGACATCCAAACTTGTGTGCCGATTTGTATAGTTTGGTAGGTGTTGCCGTCTTGGTCTGTCATCTCTCCTATAATCCAATTTACAAAAATAAATGAAGATACATCAGACCACTCGCCATAATTACCCACACTATTCTTCGCTCGCACTTTCCAATAATGCTGTCCTACTATCAATGCATCCGTGGTTACTGTCGTGTCTGAGGTGGTTATACTATATTCTGTGTCTGTGAAATTATAACTGGAAGATACAATAACATCATAGGCTACTGCGAACTCTGAAGTTGACCAAACTAATTCAGCAATTTCAGCATCAGCAATCACCTCACCGTTATCAGGGGATAATAATGTTGGTGATTCAGGTCCTGTGATTTCGAAAGTAAAATAATTCGACCACTCACCATAATTACCCACACTATTCTTCGCTCTTACCTTCCAATAATGCATTCCATCTGATAATGCATCCGTGGTTACTGTCGTGTCTGAGGTGGTTATACTATATTCTGTGTCTGTGAAATTATAACTGGAAGATACAATAACATCATAGGCTACTGCGAACTCTGAAGTTGACCAAACTAATTCAGCAATTTCAGCATCAGCAATCACCTCACCGTTATCAGGGGATAATAATGTTGGTGATTCAGGTCCTGTGATTTCGAAAGTAAAATAATTCGACCACTCACCATAATTACCCACACTATTCTTGGCTCGCACTTTCCAATAATGATATCCATCGGCTAAAGCATCCGTAGTTACTGTCGTGTCTGAGGTGGTTATACTATATTCGGTGTCTGTAAATTCAGGATTTGAAGAAACCAAAACAATGTATTCTTCTCCTCCTGCAAGTATTGACCAAATAAGAGCTACAATATTTGTATCAGCAAGTATTTCTCCGTTTGCGGGAGAGAAAGGAGTAGGAGTTTCTTCTGCGTTTTCAGATACAAATACACGCACCAAATCACTTTGTCCTATATTTTCAGCTTCATCTGTTGCTTTGGCTAAAATAGAATGAGTTGCATCATCAGCATAATAACTGACTTGCCACAAATATTCCCACGGTTCTTCGGTATCAGTTGCTATAACTTGCCCATCAATTAAAAATTCTACTTTGTCAACACCCATATCATCGGTTGCATCTACTCGTATGGTCGTGGCGCTCGAAAGTGTTGCATCCTCAACAGGTGAGGTAATTACAACAGTTGGTGCAGTGGTGTCAGGTTCGGTTGCTTCTTCACAACTCCAAAACGCAACTAATCCAAGAGCAAGTGCAAATAAAATGGTTTTCTTCATTTTCTTTTTCATTTCAATTATTGTTAATTGTCATATCCCGTCTTGTTTTACTGTTTCTCCCATTCCTAATGTGCTTCATACCAGCTTTGTCCAATGCCATAATCTACTTTTAAAGGTATATCTAATGACATAGCATTTTCCATTTCATTCACTACTATTTTTGTTATTTCATCAAGCTCTGTCTTTGGGACTTCAAACAGCAATTCGTCGTGGACTTGCAAAATCATTTTTGTTTGATAATTATTCTCAAATAATCTATTATGAATACGAATCATCGCCAATTTAATCAGTTCTGCCGCAGTTCCCTGAATGGGCATATTTACAATTGCTCGTTCCTCAGCTTGCACTTCTTGAACTCTACCAGAAAACAATCGTTTAGCATTGCGTTTTCGTCCACCCAAAGTGGTAACAAATCCAGTTTCTCTAGCTTCTTGTATTGTTTGGTTTATATATGCTCGAATCCCGGGATAAGTATTGAAATAGGAATTGATTAACTCTTTTGCTTGCATCATCGGAATTCCCAACTCCTGCGACATTCTGTAAGGACCGGCTCCATACATAATTCCAAAATTCACAATTTTAGCTGTCCTTCGTTGTTCCGGAGTAACTTCATTCTGCGAAATTCCATAAACTAAAGATGCCGTTTTAGAGTGAATATCCTCATCATTTTCAAACGCATCCAACAATGCTGGTTCTTTGCTTAAATGAGCCATAACACGGAGTTCTACTTGCGAATAATCTGCAGAAAGCAAAACCCAATCTTCATTCTGTGGAGTAAAAGCTTTTCGGATTTCTCTGCCCATTTCCGTTCGAATAGGTATATTTTGAAAATTCGGATGCGTGCAGGAAAGTCTTCCAGTTGATGCAATCGTTTGATTAAACGATGAGTGAATTCTGTCTGTTCTCGGATTCACCAACTCCGGCAACGCATCAACATAAGTGGATTTCAATTTTTTTAGGTGGCGATATTTCAATACTTGTTCCGGTAATGGATGATGATTTTTGAGAATCTCCAAAACATTTACATCAGTGCTTCGTTTTCGTACAGGTTTGAGTTCCAAAATATCAAACAGAATATTAGCTAATTGTTGTGGAGAATTTACATTAAACTCTGTTCCAGCTAATTTATGGATATCTTCAACCAAAACCTCAATTTTCTCCCCAAAAGATTCGGATAGTTTTTTGAGATAGTCGCAATCTACATAAACACCGTTGCGTTCCATCTCCACCAAAACCGGAAGCAATTGCATTTCGATTTTATAAAACGCTTCGTGAAGTTGCTCATCATCAATCTTCTTTTGCATAAGTTGCGTTAACTGAAGAGCAATATCAGCATCTTCTGAAGCATAAAAGGAGATATCTTTTAACGGAACTTCTTCCATAGATTTTTGCTTACTACCTGAGCCAATCAAATCAGTAATCGGCACCATTCTATATTTTAGATATTCAGCAGAAAGAGATTCGAGTTTGTAAGACGAGTATTCAGGATGGAGTAAATGCGAAGCAATCAAAGTATCAAATTCAATTCCATTAAGCTTAATATCATACCGACTTAAAACAAGTGCATCATATTTCAAATTTTGACCACATTTTTTGATTCCAGAATTCTCTAAAATTGGTTTGAGTTCTTTTAGGATTTCGTCCAAACCGAAACTAGCAAACAACTCCTGCGGTTTTTCAGGATATTCAACTGGAATATACCAACCATAATTAGATTTCACAGAAAATGATAATCCAACAATATCTGCTCGAAGTGCTTCTACAGAAGTGGTTTCCAGATCAAACGAAATGATATCAGCTTTTTGAAGTTCTTTTATCATTTGCTTTAATTGTTCATTATTCATCACATTTGAATAATGCTTTTCAACTTCAACAATTTCAGATGGAGAATCTTCAGTTGTAGATACTATTTGCTTGATTAATGAGAACATCTCTAAATCTTCAAATTTCTTCGCAAGTTTTATTGCATCCATCGGCTGTCGTTTGAGCTCGTTAATGTGTAATTCTACTGGAACATCTAGTTTAATTGTTACTAAATCCTTGGACAGATGAGCAATTTCTTTACCATTTTCGAGTCCCGCTTTAACTCGTTTGTTTTTTACATCTTCTGCATGGTCAAGAACTGATTCCATATCACCATATTCTTTTAGCAATTTAGTAGCAGTCTTTAGTCCAACACCTTCGATTCCAGGAATATTATCAGAAGAATCTCCCATTAAAGCCAATAAATCTATGATTTTTTCTGGCGGAACTCCCCATCTTTCCACAACACCATCTTTATCGTAAATTGTAGTTGGTCTAAAACGATTCCCCGGAGCCAACATAAACACATTATCCGTGATGAGTTGCATCATATCCTTATCGCCAGTAACCATAAAAGTCTGCAGACCGTTTTCTTCTGCTTGTTTGGCTAGAGTTCCGATAATATCGTCGGCTTCATAACCTGGTTTCTTAACCATTGGAATATTTGCCGTTTTCAAAACATCAAACAAAGGTTCCAATTGTTCAACAAGTTCATCAGGCATTTTTTCGCGAGTTGCTTTATATTCAGTATAAAGTTCGTGGCGAAATGTCGGTTCTTTACTGTCAAGAATAACAGCTAAATAATCGGGATTTTCATCACGAATTAGTTTGAAAAGGATATTCATAAATCCAAAAATCGCTGATGTATGTCTGCCATCTTTTGTGATAAGTGGATTGTTGATCATCGCAAAATGCGACCGATACAACTGTGCCATACCGTCAATTAAAAATAATCTTTTTTGTGAAGCCATTTATTAATTCTCTTACTTAGAAATTCGGTACATATCTGCACCCAAATTTCTAAATTTTTCCTCTATATTTTCATATCCTCGGTCAATGTGATACACTCGTGATATTTCGCTTTTTTCCTCAGCCGCCAACGACGAAAGTATCAAAGATGCACTCGCTCTGATATCTGTTGACATAACAGGCGCACCTTTCAATTTATTTACTCCGGTAACCACAGCTACATTATCCTCAAGAGTTATGTTTGCTCCCAATCTTGATAATTCCGCAATATGAGTAAATCTGTCTCTGTAAATTTCATCAATAATAACTGCACTTCCATCGCATTTGGACATCATCGCCATCCATTGAGCTTGTAAATCTGTAGGGAATCCAGGATAAGGTGCCGTTGTTATATTTACAGAATTTATCTTTTTGGGAGCTTTTACAGTAATTGTATCCTCTCCAATATCGAGTTTAACTCCGACTTCTGATAACTTTGATAATACAATATTCAGATGATTTGGATTGACATTAGTGAGCGTTACTTCACCTCCGCAAAGTGCAACTGCTATTAAAAATGTTCCAGCTTCAATTCTGTCGGGTATAATATCAAACTCAAAATCACCTTTTAAATTTGGATTTCCAACTACTGTTAATTTGTCGCTATCCAATCCAGTGATATCTGCTCCCATTTTAATTAGAAATTCTGCAAGCGATGTAATTTCTGGTTCTTTTGAGGCAATTGAAATTGTAGAAATTCCATCAGCTTTTGCCGATGCCATCAATGCGTTTCCAGTAGCTCCAACACTGGAAATATCAAATGAAATATCAGCACCTTTCAGTTGTCCATCTGCAACAATATTTCCACTTTCAAGCGATACCGTTCCACCCAACGCTTCAATGGCTTTTAGATGCAAATCCACAGGGCGCGGACCCCAAGCACATCCTCCCGGCAAAGACACTTCTGCGTGCTGAAATCTACCCATAAATGGTCCAAGCACATAAAATGATGCCCGCATAGTCTTGACCAAATCGTAAGGAGCTGTCGGATTATTGCACGAATTTGAGTCAATCACCATCGTTCCTTTTTCGTAGGTTACTTTGGCACCGATTATTTCCAACAGATTTGCCATAGTTCGCGTATCCCGAAGATTTGGAACACGATTTAAAGTATAAATTCCGGGAGTTAAAATACTTGCTGTCATAATCGGCAAAACTGCATTTTTTGCACCGCCTATTTCAACTTCACCATAAAGTGGATTTCCACCGTTTACAATAATTTTATCCATTAGTTTTTCCCCAATAATTGTTTTGCTTGAACTTTACTAGATTCAGATATTTTTGCCCCACTAATCAGAAATGCAATTTCCTCAACTCTAGATTCTACATCCAATTGATGAATTATACTCCGAGTTCGATTATCATCTTGTTCTTTTTTGACCTTAAAATGAACTTTACCTTTTCCTGCGATTTGAGGTAAATGTGTGATACATAATATCTGATGAATATTACCTAATTTTTCAATAATGTTTCCAACTTTCTCAGCAGTTGAACCCGATATCCCAGAATCAATTTCGTCAAAAATCATCGTGTCCACCACATCCTTGTTCTTCAATTCCATTTTGATAGCTAACATAATCCGAGAAAGTTCACCACCAGATGCTACTTTTACCAATGGTCGTAATTTCTCACCAATATTTGTAGAAATGAAAAACTCGCATTTGTCCAATCCTGTTAATGATATTTCTGAGTTGTCAATGCGCAGTAAATCAATTTTGAACTGAATATTCGGCATATCCATTTTTTGTAAAACCTCAGTTATCTTTTGTTCTAAGATAATAGCCGTTTTTTTTCTTTTATCTGAAATTTCATCACAAATCCGAAAATATTGATTTTGAGTTTCTGATAACTCTGTTTCGATTTTCGAAATGTTAATTGAACTCGTATCGGATAACTCGATTTCTTCTTGTAATTGAGTTCTGTAATCCAATACAGCTTTAAGCGAACCTCCATACTTTCGTTTCAACATTTCGATATGTTCGAGTTTTTCTGAGACTTCTGATAATCGTTCATTGTTGATGGAAATTGAATTATTGCAATTTTCTATCTCATCGCGGATATCACTCAATTCAATTTGAGTTTTATCCAAACGCGATTCTAAATCTTGATATTCCTGTTTATGGTGCGAAATATCTGACACAATATTCATAGCAGATGAAATTAAATTATCATTCAATAGCTGATTAGCTTCTTGCAATTTCTCTTTAATCTCGGTAGCTTCTGTTAAGAAACGATATTCTTTTTCTAATTCATCGTCTAAACCAATTTCCAATTGAATTAACGATAGTTCCTTTAGCTGAAATTCGTTAAGTTCTCTTTTTTCTTTTAGTCTCTCATTTTCCGATTTTAGCTTCTTAATTTCAAAAGATAAATCGTTAATGTTTTTGAAAAGTGAAGCAATTTCTTGCAAATCTATTCTATAATTTCCATAAGAATCTAGAACTTTCAGATGGTTTAGGGGATTTAATAATCGTTGGTGGTCGTGTTGTCCGTGCATATCCACCAAATTTTCTGATTTCTCTTTTAATAATTCCAACGAAACAGGTTCTTCGTCAATAAAACATTTTGATGCACCGGATTGATTAAACACACGACGGATTGTAGTCGGAATACTATCATTTTGGAAAACTCCTTCAATCACTCCGTTTTTTTCGCTAGTGCGAATCATATCTTTAGAAAATCGTTCACCTAGTAAATAGTTAATGGCATTAATCAAAATAGATTTACCAGCACCAGTTTCGCCAGTGATGATGTTTAGTCCTTTATGAAATTCCACATTTAGTTCTTCAATAATAGCTAGGTTTTTTATGTGCAGGGATTTTAGCATTTCACTTCCAAAATGAACGGATTACAACTCCAACAAATCCACCAACTACATCAGCAATACCGTCTTGAATATCAGGAATCCGGCGAGGAATAAAACTCTGCAATAATTCATCCGCAATCGGGAAAAATAACAAAATAAAAATCAAAATTGCAATCTGTTTTCCTTTGATTCTATCCAACTTCAGAACATTTAATAACAAAAATCCGAATATTGCGTATTCTGTGAAATGGACAAACTTATCGTTTTGTGAAAGAAATACCCAAAAACTAGATTTTGGAAATTCAGATGCAGGGATTGAAGACAGCAATAAAATAACCAATCCGTATGCAAAAAATATCCAAGTTCGGATAGATTTAACTGGCATCCAAAATCCTCTGAAAAGCTTCGGGAATCAATTCAACAAGGTCTGATGCGACTAATCCAATTTGTGATATTTCTTGCTCAAACATCCGACCTGCTTCAGCGTGAACAAACGCTCCAATTATTGCAGAATCGTCTGCGGAATATTGTTGTGCCAATAATCCACCGATAATCCCTGTTAAGACATCGCCTGTTCCTGCAGTTGCTAAAATTGGAGTTCCGTTATTCACAAAATATAATTTCCCACTTGATGAAACAATTATGGTTGGATTACCTTTCAAAAGCAATGTTCTACCATCAAGTTTCTCGATAATTAATTTACAAGCTTCTGCAGGATTATCTTTGACTTGTAGAGCATCAAATCCAAAAATCCGAGAATATTCTCCGATATGAGGAGTTAGTATTGTTTGTTTTGGTAAATCACTTATTTTCAATAATCCACTTACGAGTGGTTCAAACCCTGACGCATCTAAAACCGTAGGTTTTTTAGTTTCAATTAAAACTCGAGAAATCAACTTCTGTGAATCTATTTCAGTTGACAACCCTGGTCCAACAATGAGTATCTCTGCCCAATCTGCTAACTCTTTTACTTTTGTGTAATTGTCAAAATTCAAATATCCACGAGATTTATCATCAATCGGATTTGTAATTGAATTGACTAATGAAGTTTCAAAAATTGTATTCAAACTCATTGGAACAGCAGTTCGGATAATTCCACACCCACTTCTACCAGCACTTTGGTTAACAAGAATTCCTGCACCGGTCATTCCTATTGAGCCCGATAATATTCCAACTCTCCCTCGAGAATACTTGTGAGAACTTGGAGGGTAAGATTTCAATTTGTTTGCAATATCGTTTTCATCTATTTGAAATGCAGTAAGGTCTTCGTCGTCAATATCCTTGAACCCGATATCAACGATTTCAACTTTACCAGAACAAGTAATTCCGTCATTTAGAAACTGCCCAAGTTTAGGATATCCCATCGTGATTGTAACATCAGCATTTACTGATACTCCACCAATTTTTCCTGTATCGCAATACAAACCAGATGCAATATCTACAGCAATAATCTTGGAATGCAAATTAATAAATTGAATCACATCTCTATATTTGCCGGTTATTTCTCTTTTAAGTCCTATCCCAAAAACTGAGTCAATTGCACAATCATATTTTTCATTATTGGTTAAATCGTCGAAATATTTTATCGTTTCTGATTCTATTGCGTAACAACTAAACAAATCGCTTTCAAGTTGAGATTTGGAAATGAGTAATAAAGTGGAATCAACTCCGAATTGTTGGAGATAGTAATGTGCTACAATTCCATCGCCACCATTATTCCCTTTACCACAAACAATTACAACTTTTTGCTTGAATGGATGACTTACTTTTTCTATGAAATATTCTGCAACTTTTCTTCCAGCGTTTTCCATTAATTCAGGTTCGGATAAATGTCCGCTTGATGCAGTTTTCTTGTCCAATTTTCGTGCATTGTCTTCGGAAAGAACCGGTATCATTTTACCTCCAAAATGGCTACTGCGGTTGCGTATTTATCTGTATGAGATATTGACACTTTTATCGTAATATCCACTTCAAATTTAGCAAATATATTCACTTGCGGACTTTCATCAATTTCGCGAGTTATCTCGATTTGTTTTAGTGGAATTGATCTCACCAGCTTTGCAGAAAGTAACGCTTTTTTTACAGCTTCTTTTGCTGAGAATCTGCCAGTATAGTGGATTTCGGGATGTTGTTTTGTTGAACAGAATTCAATCTCATTTTTAGTGAAAATATGGTTCAAAAACGCATCACCTTTTTTTTCAATCAGTTTGCAAACTCTCCTGACTTCAGCTATATCGTTACCGATAAACAACATCAATCATTTTCTGTTTTTACAATTTCAATTAGTTCTGATAAATCGTCTAAATCGTAATCTGCACCCGAGTGTTGTGTACCGAAACTATCACCATATTTTGCAAATGCAGTCTTCATACCGACTTCTTTTGCACCGATAACATCTCGATCAGGCCAATCTCCAACCATCAGAATATGTTCAGGTGAAATCTTCAGCAAATCAATTATCCGTTTAAATGGTTCAGGAGATGGTTTCCGGACTTTAGTGTCGTCAAAAGTAACTACTTCATCAAAAATATGATGCATGTTGAGAGAACAAATCCTAATCCACGCTTCCCTGCTTGGAGCATCTGAAACCACTCCGAGTTTTAATCCCATTTTAGACAATGTCATCAAAGTTAGATTGACAGTTGGATAAAGAATCAAAGATGCTTCTTTTGCTTTTCGATAAGCAACGATACCTGCAGCGAGATATTTGTAGTTTTTCTCACCAAGTTCAGACTGGATAAAATCATCAAAAACTTCTTGATGTTCCCACCCAACTGCTTCGTATATCTTGAAGATTTTCTTCTTTGCTGTTTTAGGATTAATATTAAACCCGGCTTCAATCATACCTTGAATACCGGCGTCAACTGCTTGAGTTTTCATTTTCAGAAAATCAAGTAATGTGTTATCTAAGTCAAAAATTACTGCTTTTATCATACCTAAAAATAAAACAAAAAGGGCGAATAAATCGCCCTCTAATAATCAAATTTTGTAAATATTACTATTAATTACAGTCTTTTGAGTAATATTTATAATTTTTCAGATAACTTTCAACACTTTTCCTGTAATTTCTATCCTTTTTGGCTTTTTCAAAAGCATCTTTCGATGCTACTTCATTACAAAGGTACATTTCTGCAATTCCGAGTTCAAAATTTGCTGCAGCATAATTTCGTTTGATATTTATAGAAGATTTAGCTGCTTCTTTAGCTTTCTCATATTCTTGTTTCTCATTATACGCAAGTGCTAAACGATAATAAACTACATATCCACTTTTCTTACGGGGGTCTAAATTAGCTATTGAAAGTTCATAATTTTGTATTGCTAAATCTACTTGCTCTGTGCTCTGATATATCGCACCTAAAGTTTCATAAGCTTTTGAGTAAGTCGGATTTACCTCTACTGCTTTATTTAACGACTGAATTGCACCCTCATTATCTCCAACACTCATTAAGGTTCTGCCGAGAGAGTAATGTGCTTTATCATAATTTGGATTGATTTCAACTGCTTTTCGATACCATTCAATTGCTCCATTTTTATCACCCAATTTTGAATAAGTATCACCAAGTAACTTCAAAGCTTGAATATGTGTAGTATCAATATCCAATAAGGACTGGAGTGTTGATTTTGCAGATTCAAAATCACCTACTTTATATAACACTAATCCAAGACGAAAAATAGCTTCTGTATAATTCGGATAATATTCAATTGATTTTTTATAATTAACAATAGCCAAATCGTAATCTTTACGACGGTCTTGTTCGATACCTGTTTGAGTTAATTTTTGTGCTATCATTAAAATAGCACTATCATATTTATCAACATAAGGATTAATAGAACGAGCTTCTTTGAAATTATATACAGCATTATCAAAATCATCTTGTTTATAATAGATCATTCCAAGATTGTAATAAAACAATGCAAATGTAGGATGATTTATTATACTCTTGCCATAGATAGAAATCGCCTCATCTGAATAACCACTCTCAAATGATTTCTGTGCTTCGTTAAGTTTACTTCTGATTTCATCTAGACTTTTCCATTTATTACGATATTCCTCATTTGCTTTATCCAAATCAATAGCTTTTCTGATAAACTGATATGCTTGGTCTAAATCATCTAACTTAAAAGCAATCTCATAAGCAAACGCACAAATCTCTGCATCTGTTGAGTCAGATTGTAGAGCCAAGTTTATCTGTTCTAATGCAAAAACTAAGTTATTTTCATTGAAATTTGTTTTTGCTAACTCAAAATAGTTTACTTCATCTTGAGCAACCAGAAACACAATACAAAAAATGATTGTTGATACTATTTTTGCCATATTTCTCTCCTGTCTAATTCTTTATGTTAAAAGTTGTAATTGTATTAGAAACAATTTTATTGTCTCAATTCAGTTATTTATTATAAAATTCAGCATTAATTTTAATAATGATTTAAGGTTTGATACTATCTTTAATTTTCCAGCAAATTCTATAAACAAAAAAGCCACCTCAATGAGGTGGCTTTTACACTAATTCTATATTGACCTCTTAAAAAGGGATCCCTATACAGGCTTCACATTTTTAGCAGCTGGTCCTTTACGACCTTCACCAATTTCAAACTCTACTTTTTGATTTTCTTGAAGAGTTTTATATCCATCCATAATGATATCGTTCATATGAACAAATAAGTCTTTTTCACCTTCACATTCAATGAATCCGAAGCCCTTAGTATTGTTGAACCATTTAACGGTTCCCTGTTTTATATCTGACATGATATTCCTTTAATTAACTTAACTATCCGAACCATTACCTATGATTCGCCTAACACTCATCTTAAAGAGAGTTTTAGAATAACATTCAAATTGACAATCAATTATTAATGATACTCAACAAATACTCTTTAATATCGAGCTATTAAATATATGATGATTACATATATTTTATACGATTCTATTTTATTTATTTTATGAATTTATTAATCTCACATATAATAATACAATTATATTTTTACTGAATACTATGTCTCTTCCGTGTCATGGTTTTTGCTGGATACTTCCTACAAGATTTGTGATTGAGTTAATTAATTTTTCAATCTATCTGTTGGGCTAATCCCATATAACATACTAAATTATTGTATGATATTGAACATTAATGAGATATTTTACAGCATTCAGGGAGAGTCAACTCATGCAGGTAAACCTTGCATTTTTATTCGACTTGCAAAATGTAACCTTCGTTGCTCATATTGTGATACTGGCTATGCATACGAAGATGGTTCAGCTTTGAAGATTGATGAAATCCTAAATAAAATCGGAGAATACAACTGTAAGTTAGTCGAAATTACAGGCGGAGAACCTTTATTACAAGAAAATGTAGTTTTTCTTATGAAACAGTTAATCTCAAATAATTATACTGTCCTACTTGAAACTAACGGTTCAATTTCTACCACTATTGTTCCGAGAGAAGTTATAAAATTTGTAGATTTCAAATGTCCATCAAGTAAAATGGATAACAATAATTTGTGGTCAATTATAGATGAGCTTCAACCTCACGATGAAGTAAAATTTGTTATCGGAAATGTTGATGATTATGAATGGACTAAATCAAAACTCATTGAATATAATTTGCTAGATAAATGTACCGTATTGTTAGCACCGGTTTTTAAAACAATTTCACCGAAACTACTTGCTTCGTGGATTTTAGAAGATAACTTGGATTGTCGCCTGCAATTGCAACTTCATAAAATTATTTGGGATCACAAAACCAGAGGAGTATGATTTGAAAAAGGCAATCGTGTTAGTATCAGGAGGAATGGATAGTTGTGTTACAAGTGCATTTGCAAATTGTGATGATTATGATTTAGCATTTCTTCATCTTAACTATGGTCAAAGAACTGAAAAACGGGAATTGAAGGCATTTACCGATATTGCCGATTATTATGAAGTGCAAGAACGCTTAGTAGTTGATATAAACTATTTGAATGAAATTGGTGGTTCGTGTTTGACGGATAACACTATTCCAGTACCAAATGCGGATTTGGATAATTCTAAAATACCAATTTCCTATGTCCCGTTTAGGAATGCCAATATTTTGGCTATTGCAACAAGCTGGGCAGAAGTTATAAATGCAAACGCAATTTATATCGGAGCTGTTGAAGAAGATTCATCAGGATATCCCGATTGCAGAAGAACTTTCTACGATGCTTTTGAGAAAACTATCGAGAAAGGCACAAAACCTGAAACACAAATAAAAATTATTACTCCAATTATTGATCTGTCGAAAAAAGAAATAATTGTAAAGGCAAATGAATTGAACGCTCCGCTTCATTTAACTTGGAGTTGTTATGAAATGGAAGATACTCCTTGCGGACAATGTGATTCTTGCGCACTTAGAGCAAGAGGTTTTGAGCAAGCTGGAATACAAGACCCGATTTTACTTTAGAAATTTGAAACCTGACGATGATTTTATCATTGTTAAATTTATCGCATTATAATGTTTTGATGATACAAGAGAATATGACTAAATTCGATTATGTTTGATATTAAAGCACTTATCAACTTAGAAGATGTACATCTTGCAAAAGCAATCAAAAATACCAGAATTAATCAAGGTCTAAAATGAACGAACAGCAAAAAATATCCATACGCTTTTTTGACGACCGCGAAGTACGGGCTTTATGGGATGAGCAAAACTCCAAGTGGTGGTTTTCTGTATTAGATATAGTAGCCGTTCTTACCAACCAAAACGACTATACAAAAACTCGCAACTATTGGAAATACCTTAAAGCCAAGTTAAAGAGAGAAAACAGCCAACTGGTTAGTGCCACTACCCAGTTGAAACTTCTTGCACCTGATGGTAAAAAGAGAATGAGCGATATGCTTGATTACAATGGTATAATTACTTTAGGTAAAAGTTTTCCCGGAACAAAAGCCAACCGTTTCATCGAATGGTTTACCTTTAGCGATGAAAGCATTGATGGAAAAAGCAAAACAAAGGCCTATGCACTTTTTGAAAGTTCTTTTATCAACAGCATAGAGGTTGGCACAACCAAAGGGTTACAACAAATTCACGCTTATTTGTTTGGTGGGCTGTACGATTTTGCCGGACAAATCAGAAAAAAAAACATTTCGAAAGGCGGATTTCGATTTGCAGTTTCAAAATTCCTTGGTGCTACATTAAAACAAATAGAAGAAATGCCAGAAAATACATTTGATGAAATTGTTGAGAAATATATAGAAATGAACATTGCACATCCATTTATGGAAGGCAACGGCAGAACTACCCGTATATGGCTGGATTTGATATTGAAAAAACGCCTGAAATATTGCATTGATTGGAGCAAAATAAGCAAAGCAGATTATATGAACGCAATGGTAAAAAGTTCAGCAAACAGCAACATCTTAAAAAAGTTGCTAAAAAATGCACTAACTAATCAAATCGACAACCAAGAAATGTTTATGAAAGGAATTGATTACTCGTATTATTATGAGGAAAGTTAACAAAGATTATGAGTTCAGATACTAAAGAAAAATGATTAGAACATCACATTACAGACTATTTGGTTTCTGCAAATGGCTATGTAATGCGGACAATGTGATTCTTGGGCACTTAGAGCAAGAGGTTTTGAGCAAGCAGGAGTACAAGACCCTATTTTACTTTAGATATTTGAACCCTGACGATAATTTTATCATAAGTAAATTTATTGCATTTTTATGCATTAATAATGTTTTGATGATACAAGAGAATTTGACTAAATTTAATCATGCTGACCTTGGATGAATATAAGAATTTGTTACTTAAAAAAAGATATAGAATACACAATAAAAACATATTGTAATTCTTTCAAAGACATAAGGGAAAAATAAACGCCATAGGTCGTATATATAGACATTATGTGCAATTCAAAAAATATTTTTCTAAGATTTAAAATAATGATAGGCTTTCTAAAAAGGGGAATGAATTTGTTTTTTTATATAAAAGAGGGATAACTGATGTTTTCTCCGCTACGCTACGAAAACGAATTTTAATCTTGCAACAAAGACAAAACTTATATAATACAAATAACTTTTACTTTTTATGGGAAACAATATGACACTAATAGATACAAAATATTTCAAGGAATATAGAGAAATACTTGGCTTTACAAACCAAAATGGAGTTAAGGCATTTTTTGCAGCAAAAGATATAGTTCCAACAGTTGATTATAATTATATTGATTTACTTAATGATAGACTTCTTAAAATCGTTACAAAAATAAATGATTTAGTTGTTGAAGATATAAAAGTTGAAGACTTAGATTTGTTTTGTGATGAAAACATAAAAACAGTTTTTAACAAATTAAAAACTCATAACATCATTGTAAGATTAAACAATCAAGGCAGAAGACCAGAAGGGGTTTATTTTTCATGGATGCGTGGTTTTGTAATTTCCTCATATTTTTAAATGCTTTAAGTCAAGTTTTTGAAGTTGATATTGAGAATATCGATTTAATCGGAGATGACGATTTAGTAAATATTGAGACTTTCAAAAGAACACCAAAAGCAGATTTACAAATCAATTTAAAAAATGGTGAAAAAGTTAGAGTTGAAGTTCAATCAGGATTTCAGGGGATTAACGACATTAAACAACATAAAGTTTTGGAAGCTATAAAAATCAAAAGTGAAGAAAACATTTCTTCAATGGTAATTCATTTTGATTTATTTAATGGGCAAGTCGCTTTCGTAAAAATAGATGAAATTGATGATGATAGTGTTAACTGGATAACAAGACAACAAATGGAAGGTCAAACAGTTTTTAATATAGATCAAAATTATTTTGCTTGGAAACTAACTGAAAATCCTCCTAAATATACTGATTTATCTTTTTCATAAAGCATAACTATGGCTAAGAAAATTAAAATTATAGATTTATTTGCAGGAGTTGGAGGATTAAGTTTTGGCTTTGCTCATAATGATAATTTTGAAATTATTGCAGCAAATGAAATATTACCGAACATGGCAAAAGCATATGAGCTAAATCATCCTTCTGTAAAAGTTTATTGCAAAGATATTAAAGAATTTGGAATTGAAGACTTAGAAAAAGATTTCGGAATAAAAAAAGGGGAAATTGATTTAATAGTTGGAGGACCACCATGTCAATCATATTCAACAGTTGGTAAAAGATTGATAGATGACCCAAAAGGTAAATTGTTTCAAGAGTATTATAGGATTCTCAAAGAGATAGATCCAAAAGTCTTCTTATTTGAGAATGTAAAAGGTCTTTTATCTATGCTAGGTGGAGAATTATTAAAAACAATAATCTCTTTGTTTGAATCATTAGGATATAAAGTTGTTTATAAAGTTTTTAATTCTGCAGATTATGGAGCTCCGCAAGTAAGAGAAAGAGTTATAATGATAGGAACAAAACTTAATTCCAAATTTAGTTATCCTGAGCCAACACACTATAATCCAGAAGAAGGGCAAACCCTTTTGACACAAGAGTTAAAACCATATTTAACTTTGGCAGAAGCGATAAGCGACCTTCCATTTATTAAAAGCAGTGAAGAAAGTTTTGAATATTCTACTGAACCAGCAAATGAATTTCAAAAATTGATGAGAAAAAATGCTCATGAAAAATTAATGGATCATAACGCTCCAAATAATAATGAGAATTTAGTGAAGATTATGGAAAAACTTCCTGATGGCGGAACTCCAAATGATTTACCTGAAGAATTAAGACCAAAAAGTGGTTTTGCAAATACTTATTGTAGGCTTTGGTGGAATAGACCAAGTACAACAATTACAAGAAATTTAAGTACTCCTTCATCTTCAAGATGTATTCATCCGAAAGCGCCAAGGCCACTTACGACAAGAGAGGGAGCAAGAATACAATGTTTTCCAGATAATTATGTTTTCTATGGTACAAGAAGTGATAAAAATTTACAAATTGGAAATGCAGTACCAACATTTTTATCAAGTGCATTAAAAGATTCAATTAAGAAACATTTTTTAGGACAATAAGGAGTTTTCAGCGCAATTATACTAATCGGAGATTCTGACAATTTTCTATCTTAAATTTCTCAATAACCATTAACTGTTATCTGTTTTTCTCTCATTTTCTCCAATTCTCTTAGTCACTTCAGCTTCTTTATAAGGTCTTTTGCTTCTTCTACTTCTGGATAATTATTATCTAGCTTTGTAACTATTTCATAATCCCAATATGCTTTATTTAACATCCCCAATTCTTTATATGAATTACCTCTTAACAAATGAGCAAATCCCAAAAGCCAATCAAATTCCATATAGTAATTTTCTATCATCCACGAAGTTTTTTTGATTGTTGCATCATAATTCCGTTGATTAAACTCATAAAGTGATTCAATATAATTCATTTTAAGTTGAGACTCGTTTTGTTGTAAAAATGGACCATCCTCTATAAAAGTATGCAATTTTGGATATAATATTTTGACATCATCCCATCTATCAAGTTTAGCCAATGCTTCAGCTTTTAAAAATAGGAAAAACGGATTCTCCGGGAAATGCTCTACAAGAGGTCTCACCCATTTTAAAGCTTCTTCAAAATCTTTCTCAAGATGTAAATAGGCATAAGTCAGCGCATTTGATGATTCAATCCAACTGTATTTTGATTCTAAAGCGGCAATTTTGAGTTTGTTTAATCCATCTTCTTTATTTGAGTGAATTCCTACTAAATCCGCAGCCAACTGAACTGGCAGAGATGAACGACTTGCGAAATATTCCATCAAGCCCAAAGGCATAAAAGTATCCTTCAAATCTGGATTCATCTTCTGTGCTTTGTTTACTAATCTATAACCACTATATCCAGATGAAATAACTTTTAACCACTCTTTTTTTGCAAGTGCAACTCTAGCTTTTAGTCCATACGAAGAACCCAAATACAATACAAAGTCTGCAGAATCAGGATACTGACTAATGAGCTTTTTATAAAGAGGAATTGTCTTTTCGATTTCTTGATTTAATACTGCGTAGGACGAATCATAACTAACCGTAGTTTGAACATCTTGCCATTTTGCTGCAATTGTAACAAATGGAATTACAGGATGAGAAGGGTTTATGCTATAAGCTGAATCTAACAAAGTAATTGAACTCTGGAATTTGTAATTATACATCGCATCAATTCCCATCCAAAGTAGCTCTTCAGCATTTGGATTCTCCTCGGCTGAAAGCAAACAAATAACAAGTGCAATTGATGTGAATACCCTTAAAACGACGGAAAATAGACTCTTCACAATTATTTTTTAATTATTGTTTTGTTCGCGATTTGATTCATAACAAATTGTCCTATTTCTTCAATAAGAGTTTTACGGTCGTTCTCCCTCATTTTCTGTAAATTTGGTAATCCTTTTTCGGATTCTTTGCTCCACTCATCAAAAAATTTACCTGTTTGAATTTCTTTTAGAATTGTTCTCATTTCATTTTCAACAGAATCATTAATCAATCTCGCACCACGAGTTTTACCACCGTATTCTGCGGTATCACTTATGGCTTTGTTCATAAAAGCAAACCCCTTTTGGTGGAAAGAATCTACAATCGTTTTAAGCTCATAATAGCATACAAACCAAGCTGTAATTGGCTGATATCCTGCTTCAACCAATACTTTAAATGCAGACTGTATTAGCTTTGGTATTCCACCAGTTAAAACAACTTGTTCTCCAAATAAATCCGTTTCTACTTCTTCCTTGAAAGTTGAAAAGAAAGCTCCAGCACGAGTCCCTCCAATTGCTTTACTGTATGAAAGAGCAATGTCCTTTGCGTTTCCTGTATAATCTTGATGGACTGCAATTAGATTTGGGATTCCTCGTCCGTTAACATATTCTTCACGAACCTGTTTTCCCGGTCCGCTTGGTGCAACCATAATAACATCAATGAAATCCGGTGGTTGGATTTGTTTATAGTGAACATTATATCCGTGAGACACCAATATAGTTTGATTTATTTTGAGACTTTCTTTAATCTCAGAATTAAATGCATCAGCCATAACTTGATCGGGAATTAGCAGAGAAATTACATCTGCCCATTGAGTTGCATCGGATATTGATTTTACAACTAAACCATCATTTAGTGCCTTAGCGGAAGAACTGCTATTTTCTCTAAGGCCAACAACTACATCCACACCAGAATTTGTTAGATTTAATGCTTGAGCCCGACCCTGATTGCCATAACCGATAATCGCAACTTTTGTTGACTGAATTAAATCCAAATTTGCATCATTATCAAAGTATAACTTGGGAATTTTAATATTGCTTTCGGAATTCATTACTGAGATTTACTCCATAATCTTCTCGAATGAATTATGATAAGCATCCTCTAAAGAATCTCTGTCAATATTAATCAAATCGTTGATAACAAGTTTTGGTTCATCAATTACTCTTCCAATAGTTTGAGTAGGGACATCATATTGTTGAGCGATAGTAACTAAATCAATTAAATGTTTCTCAGCAATCGATACAATAATAACACTCTGACATTCACCAAACAGCAGTTCATCATTTCTCAGCTTCCGTGCAAAATTAATTTTTGCACCAAGACCTGATTTACTTTTAATCACAGATTCTGCGATATTCACCCCTAAGCCACCATCTGATAAATCGTGGGCAGATTTAACTAATCCAGATTTAATTGCTTCCAAACAAATATCTTGCACACGCATTTCAAATTCTAAATTCAACGGAGGAATTGGTCCTTCGATTCGTTTATGAATAGTTTTAAGATATTCTGAACCACCCAGACTTCCATTAATTGAACCGATTGAAACAATAAAATCTCCGGAATCCTTAAACTCCATTGTTGTTGACTGCGCTACATCGTCAAGGAGTCCAACCATTCCAATAACAGGAGTTGGATAAACTGCGCTTTCTGTACTTTCATTATAAAAACTAACATTACCTCCAGTTACCGGTGTATTGAAAGATCTGCACGCTTCTCCCATACCGGTTACAGCTTCCTTAAACTGCCAATATACTTCGGGGTCTTCAGGATTTCCAAAGTTTAGACAGTTAGTTATAGCCATCGGTTCTCCGCCAGCACAAACCACATTTCGTGCCGCTTCAGCAACAGCAATTTGTCCACCTAATCTTGGATTAAGATAGACGAATCTGCCATTACAATCGGTACTCATCGCCAACGCCTTTTGCGAATCTTTAATTCTAATCACACCTGCATCTCCACCAGGTGCTTGAACTGTATTTGTACGAACAGTTGAATCATACTGATTATAAACCCACCGTTTGCTTGTGATATTTGGAGACGATAATAATGTAACTAAGGATTTATTATATTCTGTAATTTCTTCAAGATTGTGAATATCAAATTGATTTGCTTTATCTAGATAAACCGGTTCAGACACAGGCATATCATATTGCGGTGCCCCGCCCCCTAATACAAGAGTTTCGGATGGGACATCACAAATCAATTCTCCATCTTCATAAACTTTTATCATTCCTGTATCGTTTACATTTCCAATTTGAGTACAATCCAAATCCCACTTTTCGAAGATTTCCTTGAGTTCTTTATCAAATCCTTTTTCAATTACGACCAACATTCTTTCTTGAGATTCTGATAATAATAATTCATAAGCGTTCATATTCGGTTCTCTTCGAGGAACTTTATTTATATCAATTGTAATTCCGCATTCTCCTTTTGCAGACATTTCTGAAGAAGAACAAGTGATTCCAGCCGCACCCATATCTTGAATTCCAACTAACCAAGATTTTTTGCACAATTCCAGTGATGCTTCTAAAAGTAATTTCTCTTTAAATGGATCACCAACTTGAACATTTGATTTTCTTGATTCGGATTCCGCTGTAAGTTCTACCGAAGCAAAAGTAGCTCCGTGAATGCCATCACGGCCTGTTTTTGATCCAACAATATAAACAGGATTTCCTGTTCCTTTTGCAATTGCGCTGGCAATGTGATTTGTATCTACAATTCCAAGACTATAAGCATTTATCAACGGATTACCTGCATAACTATCTTCTATAACAACTTCTCCTCCGAGAGTTGGGATTCCCAAACAATTACCGTAATCTGCAATGCCTTCAACGACATGTTCTAATAAAAATCTGTTCCGAGAATTTTCAAGACTACCAAAACGGAGTGAATTCATTGATACAAGCGGACGGGCTCCCATCGTGAATATATCCCTCATAATACCACCAACTCCTGTTGCTGCTCCTTGATATGGTTCAATAGCAGATGGATGATTATGAGATTCTATCTTGAATGCAACTGCTTTACCGTCGCCAATATCAATTAATCCTGCATTTTCTTCACCGGCTTCAACCAATAATCTATCTCCGGATCTCGGTAGAGTTTTAAGCATTTTAATTGAACTTTTGTAAGAACAATGTTCGCTCCACATAACCGAATAAACACCCAATTCTACATAATTTGGATCTCTCCCAAGAATATGTTGAATTTTTTTGTATTCTTCTTTTTTCAATCCATGTTCAGTTGCAATTTCTAGTGTTACTTTTGGGTAATTAATCACAGTCTCTCCTAATTGTTGATGAATATCTGATGTTAAAATTTACGGTACTTATTTGATGAGTTCATATTTGATTTTGTGCGAACAAGATACAATGAAAAAAACAGAACAATACTATAATAACAATTGATAATTAAAAACTCGTAACTTCTGGAGAGTTAGTATTTTTTGGATGAGGTTCAGTCAATTAAAAACCCCTGTAACTACTTGTAATTACAGGGGTAGTTGCTCGTACCGAGGGCCGGAATCGAACCGGCACGGTATCAAATACCGAGGGATTTTAAGTCCCTTGTGTCTACCAATTTCACCACCTCGGCACATTCGAGTTATGTCTTGAGATTTACTTTCAAAAAGGCAATTGCCTTGAGGCGTCGACCAGATTCGAACTGGTGAATTGCGGTTTTGCAGACCGATGCCTTACCACTTGGCTACGACGCCAAAATAAAAGCCCCTTTACGAGGCTTTTGAGCGAAAGAAGGGACTCGAACCCTCGACAACCACGTTGGCAACGTGGAGCTCTACCAACTGAGCTACTTTCGCCTTATCTGTACTGCATATCCATATTGATACCCAGCCCCTAAATTTAGAATCTATTTAAATTTCTATGCAAATAATTTTGCTCATAAAATAAATTAATTTCATTTTCTCTCTGAATCAACACTCTTATTTCCAATAATCTAATTCTGATCTAATAAAGGAACTGCTGACTTTGTTTTTTTGTTAGATTTTACTTCTTGTCTCTTATTTTTACTTCCACCTAAAGCTTCAATTTTATCTTTTCCAGTACTAACAATCTGTAAAATATCTGGCCTATCAACAATGTGTTTATCTAATTCTATAATTTCAATTTCTAGTTTATTTTCAGCATTATTAATTTCCGTTTCTAAAAGTCCAATTTCTGTTTCAAATTCAATGATTTTCTGCTTGTATTGTTTAGAGTTTTTAGGTGTTCGCTGAATTTTTCTCTCATAGCTTTTTATTTGTCTTCTAGCTTCTCTAATAGCTTCAGTTTTTTTTGATGTATCTATAAATGGAATATCACCTTCACTAACCGTGAAATCGAATTTGTATAAATATTTACCTCTACTACCACAAGTAAACACTGGAATTTTGCCAGTTCCTCCATCTCTAGATCTTCTTGTAATTTTACTTTGCAATACTAGGTTTATAGGATAATCTCTCTTGTTAAATTCGCCAATATCCTTTTTGTCAGCGTGGAACAATAAAACAATAATATCAGAACCATCTTGAACCATTTCAATTACATTATCGAGAGCTGTAAAAGGATCGTCAACCTGTAAGTCATTGTGTTGAAAAATCGAAGTTAATCCAATGAAACCAACATCAATTCCATCTTTGTTCACAATAGTATATGGGTCAAAAATTAGATTTCCTGTTTTGTCCTTAATATTCGCTGATAAGAAAGGAAATTCCGCTTTTTGTTGCAAACCAAGTAAATGATCTAGCCCTAATGCAAAATCTTTTGATCCAACAGTAATAGCGTCACAACCTATTTTGTTAAACGATTCTAAAATAACATCAGCACTAACTTTTGCTTTGTCACTAAGCATTTCTGACTGATATTTATCAGTTTTGAAAAATAAATTTCCTGCATCTGCAATAAATACTGAAGATCCATTTGACTTTACTTTATCAACAATAGTAGCTTTTCGGGCAAGACCGCCCAAAGGTTTTTTCTTTCAGCCACAAGGTTCTGTTTCACCGTGAAGGTTCGTAGATCCAAATATAGTAATTTGATTTGAAACAACCTCTTCAGCAAAAACAAATACACCGAACAGCATAAATGCAAAAATAAATAACTTGTTATAATTCTTCTTCATTTTATCCTTTGTTTTTTGAACTTGTACTAATCCATACGATTATTGCCATTCCTAATAGTAGTAAATCTTCAAATATTCTTTTAATCAACTCAAGCTGAAAATTAGTATTTTCATTTAAACCCGTTACACTAAAACATCCACAATGAACATCAATCCCACGAATTACTGCTTGAAATATTAATAGTATAAAAAAACCGTACAAGGCAATTGTTAGTACAGTGACACCCTCCAAAAATACTCCAAACACTAGACAAAGACCAAGTATCATTTCTATCCACGGTATAAATAATGCGATTAAGTTATTTAGAATTACTGGAGTAAAATGATAATTATCAATTAAATCAGAAAACTCAACAGGATTTATTATTTTATCAAGACTAGCATATATGAAAAGGACTCCTAAAACTAATCTGCAAATTTGAATTGTGAATTTATTTAAATGAAACCCTTTATTTCTTAACCTCGGAAAATAAAAGTATATCAATCCAATGAAAATAATTAAACTATACAGAATAATCATAATGTAATTTTTATAGCTGTTAGTTTCAGGGTATCGAATTATTTCTCCATTTTCAGTAGGAAACTCATTTTCTAGCCATCCTTGTAATCCTTCTTCAAATACTAGAATTTTTTTGAAATCCTCATCATATACGAGATATTCTGCTAACTCTAAGCTCAAATCACATTCAAATCCACTACAATAAATAACAAATATTTCAGACTTATTCAAATCCTCAATAGAGCTACAATATTCATCTTCATAAGAAATGTTGATAGCATTTTTTATATGCCTATCGTTGAATTCGATAGAATCTCTTGAATCAATAAAAATTGCTGATTGATTATCGTAAAGATATTTAGCAAATTGAATCTCTATAATTTGGGGTTCAGAATATTCAGTCTTGATAATTGTTTTTAGGCGAGTCTCAAATGAAGTAGATACAATTCCATTTGATACAACATTCTTATTTTTCTTTATTAGGGTGAATCCATCATCCAGCGACAAAAACCGCAAACCTGATAGAATAATTGTTATGAAAACTAATGCTAATACTTGTTTATATGTTTTTCCCATAAAGCAAATTTATTGAGATACTCAAGGATTTTCAAACATTTAATCTACTATTATGTTCCAAAATAATCTAAATTTAATTTACTTAGACAGAAGATATGATATTTTTTATTTCCGACGGAAGAATAATTGTTTCAATAAAAATAATAGTAGTAAATTTACCGCTTATGAAAAAGACAGTAAAATTCAATAAAGTAGATACTCGCACAGATTTTGTTGCGCTAGAACATAAAATTCTCAACAAGTGGAAAGCCGAAAATACTTTCCAAAAATTGGTGAAAAAGAACACCGGAAATAAGCGATGGTCGTTTTTAGATGGTCCAATTACAGCCAATAACCCAATGGGAGTACACCACGCTTGGGGTCGAACTTTAAAAGATATATTCCAACGCTACCACGCAATGAATGGCTACGATATGCGGTATCAAAATGGTTTCGATTGCCAAGGACTTTGGGTTGAAGTTGAAGTTGAAAAAGAACTCGGATTCAAATCCAAGCGCGATATTGAAGACTATGGACTTGAAAATTTTGTAAATCAATGTAAAGAACGAGTTAGAAAATATTCTAATATTCAGATCGAACAGTCAATCCGACTGGGATATTGGATGGATTGGGACAATTCTTATTATACCATGTCTGATGAGAATAATTATACAATTTGGTCATTCTTAAAAAAACTATTTGACGAAGGTAAAATCTATAGTGGAACCGATGTTGTTCCGTGGTCAGGTCGTTCTGGAACATCATATTCCCAAATGGAAATTATTGAAGGACGAAAACTTGTCGCACATCGTGCTGTTTTTGTGCAATTCCCATTAAAAGATAGAGAAAATGAAAATCTACTCGTTTGGACAACAACTCCCTGGACACTTACTTCTAATGTTTCTGCAGCAGTAAATGTTGATTTGGATTACCTGAAAGTCCAAGCAGCTGACGGTTCGATTTACTATTTCGCAAAAGAAAATTTACAGTATCAACGACTTGAAAAGCAGTTTAAAGATAAAAAACAATGGGTTAAGGATGTCCCCAAGCTCAAGACAATTGAGCAAATTTTTAAAGAGCACGGAGGTTACACCGTTCTAGATACTCTCAAAGGTTCCGATATGGTTGGATGGGAATATAAAGGTCCGTTCGATGAATTAGAAGCACAAAGTGAACCCGGTGGTTATCCATTTGTAAAAGAAGTTTTGAAAGAACAAGGTGTTACTGGTATTTCCTGCCACAAAGTAATTGATGGTGGAAAAGACAATATGGGACAAGATATTGTCGTCGCAGGCGAAGGAACCGGAATTGTTCATATCGCTCCGGGATGTGGGGATATTGACAACAAAATCGGAAAGAAAATCGGACTTGTTGATATCGCTCCACTAAATGATGAAGCAAAATATATTAAAGGTTTCGATTGGCTTTCTGGACTTTCTGCTGTAGATCCAGATACTACTACTCAGATTATTGATAATCTCAAAGAAAAAGGATTGTTACTTCATATTGAGAAATACCCTCACATTTATCCACATTGTTGGCGCTCTGGAGAAGAACTCGTTTTCCGAATTGTGGACGAGTGGTATATCAATATGGATTGGCGAGATAAAATCAAGAATATTGTAGATGATATTCAATGGATTCCAGAATGGGGTAACGAACGAGAACTCGAATGGCTCGAAAATATGGGTGATTGGATGATTTCAAAAAAACGATTTTGGGGATTAGCACTTCCAATTTGGGTTTTTGATGATGGTTCGTATTTCGTTGTAGGTTCTAAAGAAGAATTAAAAGAACTTGCAGTGGAAGGTTGGGATGAATTCGAAGGAAATAGTCCACACAGACCTTGGATTGACAAAGTGAAAATCAAACATCCAGAAACAGGACTTATTGGGACACGAATTCCAGATGTTGGAAATCCTTGGCTTGATGCCGGAATTGTTCCCTATTCTACAATGAATTATCATTCTAATCGTGAATATTGGGAAAAGTGGTTTCCTGCAGATTTCGTGGTGGAATGTTTCCCTGGGCAATTTAGAAATTGGTTCTATTCGCTTTTAGCAATGTCAGCTGAAATGGAAAATACTGCTCCGTTTAAGACTTTACTAGGCCACGCACTCGTTAAGGATGAAACTGGTAGAGATATGCATAAATCTTGGGGAAACGCAATATGGTTTGACGACGCCGCAGAAAAAATGGGCGTTGATGTGATGCGTTGGCTTTATGCTTCACAAAATCCGGAACATAATTTGTTATTTGGTTATCACGCTGCTGATGAAGTCCGTAAACAACTACTGACTTTGTGGAATACCTATTCGTTTTTTGTTACTTACGCATCTCTAGATGGATTTGACCCAATTAATGATAAAGTTCAATTTTCTGACAGAACCCAACTTGATAGATGGATTTTAGCCAAAGTTAACGAGTTAGTCAAAACAGCAACCGACCACTACGAAAAATTTCAAGTTTTTAAATTGATGGATGAAATCTTTCGTTTTCTTGATGACCTATCAAATTGGTATGTTCGAAGAAATCGGCGGCGTTTTTGGAAAAGTGAAAGTGATATCGATAAGAAGGCAGCATACAGCACTTTATATGATGTTCTCGTTACATTCACAAAATTAATGGCTCCGATTGTACCTTTCGTTGCTGAAGATATTTATCAAAATCTTGTAGTAAATGCAGACGAAAATGCACCTGAAAGTATTCATCTTTCTGATTTCCCAAAATATGACAAATCACTATCTGATGATGACTTGATACGAGAGATAGATGCAGTTGTAACTCTTGTTAGTTTAGGAAGGTCTGCAAGGAATAAAGCAAACATCAAAATTCGTCAACCTATTTCTGAAATTGTAATCGTAGCTCCAGAAAATATGAAGGATATTTTCATTAATAACAGAGAACAGATTTTAGAAGAATTGAATATCAAATCAATAAGAGTTACAGATGATGAAAATGAGATTGTTTCTTATCAAATAAAACCAAATTTTGCAGTTTTAGGAAAAAAATATGGTGCAGATATGAAAAAAGTCGCTGGTTTGATTTCGCAACTTCCAAAGGAAGATACAATTGTAAAAATCAGAAATAAGCGTAACATTGAGTTAGCAACAGATGATTTAAAATTACAAATTCTTCCTGAAGAATTTGTAATTGAGGAAATTCCTGTTGAAAATTACTCTATATCATCGGGACAAAATCTAATTGTTGGAATTAATACAAAACTAACTGAAGATTTACTAAAAGAAGGTATTGTCAGAGATATAGTTAGACATATCCAAAATTTGAGAAAAGATTCTGAACTAGAAGTAGAAGATAGAATAAGTGTTGCAGTTAATACAGAAGATAGAATACATTCAGCGTTAGAAATTCATCAAGATTACTTCCTTAACGAAGTTTTGGGTGTATCACTGGATACTAATCTAAAAGACAAGAATTATACTGAAAACATTAAAATAAATGGAATCCCAGTAGAGATAGGGATTGCTCGTGTAAAATAGGAGTCAATTATGGCTAAGAAATCGTGGACAAAAAAAGAACTAAAAGAGTTTAGAAAAGTAATTCTAGAGAAAAGAGTAGGTGCACAAGAAGCAATTGAGCGTTCAAAAGAACTTACAGATAACATAGTGGAAACAGGCGATGTTACCAATGCAGTTTATTCATCTCATATGGCAGATGCAGGTTCTGACCAACAGGATAGAGAAAAAGCATATTATTGGTTGGGCAGAGAACGAAAATTCTTGCAATATTTAAACCGTGCTTTAGATATGATAGACGATGGAACTTTTGGGATTTGTAAAACCTGTTCCGGACTAATCGGAAAAGAACGATTAATGGAAGTTCCCCATACCTCTACTTGTTACGAATGCAAAAGTAAAGACCATTAATAATTGAAAATACTATCTGTTTCATTCATAGTCGTTATACTCGATCAACTATCGAAGTATTGGGCTAAATCTAATTTTTTTGATCAACCACCAACCAATGTAATTGGTGACTTCCTCCGTATTTCATTCTGTGAAAATCCCGGAATCGCTTTTGGTATTAAAGTAGGTGGATTTCTATCTCTGATAACATTATTGTCTGTTTTTGCAACAGTGTTAATTTTCTATTATCTTTTTTCTGAACGCAATAATTCTATAATTCTCAAATCTTCTTTAGCTTTAATTCTTGGTGGAGCTATTGGGAATTTGATTGACCGTTCAATGGTGATATTTTCATCTGACACTTATAGTGGAGTTATAGATTTTATTGATATTGGAATTGGTCATTATCGATGGTACATTTTTAATGTTGCAGATATGGCTGTAACTTGTGGTATCATTTTATTTGCTTTTCACTCATTTTTCCCAAAATCTCAAACAAATAAAACTGCATAAATGTCTGAAGCTTTGCAGTTTATAGTAGATTCAGCAGGAATCCGTTTGGATTTGTTTTTATCTGATAAACTAGAAAAATTCTCCAGATCTAAAATTCAAACTCTGATAAAAAAAGGAAATGTAAAAGTAAATTCTGTAAAGTCAAAACCCAGCTATGTTTTAAAAGGTGGAGAAATAGTAGATTGCGTTATCGAATATGAACCACCACCCGACGACTTAGTACCTGAACAAATGGATTTAGATATCTTATACGAAGACGAATTTCTCGCAGTAATTAACAAGCCAGCTGGACTTGTTGTGCATCCTGGAAGTGGTAATTTTACCGGAACGCTAGCTAATGGAATGCTCCACCATTTTCAAAATTTATCATCAATTAACCCAACAAGACCTGGAATTGTACACAGGTTAGATAAAGATACAACTGGCGTAATTGTTATCGCCAAAACGGACTTTGTTCATCACAAACTTGGGGAACAATTTGCAAACAGAGAAGTCAGAAAAGTATATAAAGCTTTAGTTTGGGGAAAATTGGAAAATAGTGGAAAAATATCTGGACTCATTGGAAGACATCCTAGCAATCGTTTATCTTTCGCAATGGTAAAAGAAAATGGAAGAGAATCTCTAACAAACTATGAAATGCAAGCATATTACCCGCCAATTTCACTTGTAAATCTATATCCCAAAACAGGCAGGACTCACCAACTTAGGGTTCATTTACAGTCAATAAACCATCCAATTTTAGGAGACGATTTATATTCTGGTGGAAAAAATAAAATACGATCTTTTCACGAGAAATATTCTAAAATATTGAACTCAACATTTACAAAAATAAATAGATTTGCTTTGCACGCATTTTCTTTAGAAATTACTCACCCTGAAACTGGTGTAAAAATGGAGTGGGAAACTCCATTACCAAATGATATGTTAACTGTAATGGAAATTCTGAAAAATGGATAATAACTTAACTATCATCAACGAATATCTTGATTATACAGGAAAAGAACGAAACTATTCCCAAAATACAGTACGAGCTTATGAAAAAGATCTTTTAAACTTTTCTGAGTTTCTTGGTAAATATCAAAATAATAAAAATATTCTATCAACCACAAAATCTGATATTCAGTTACATCTACAAAAATTAAGTAGAAATAAATTATCTGCCAAAACAGTCGCAAGACACCTATCAACACTAAAATCGTTTTTTGAGTTTAATTTTAGATTTAATATAATAAATTCTAATCCTGCTAGGAGTATTAAGGCTCCTAAAATTCCGAAAACCCTTCCACACTATCTTCGTGAAAAGGAAGCAAAGAATTTGATGAAACTTCCATTATCTAATACACTTGACGGATGTAAGGAAATAGTAATTTTGGAATTATTCTATTCTACAGGTATTAGAATTTCAGAATTAGTTAATATTAAGCTTCAAGATATTGGACTTGAAAGCAATGAAATTCGTATATTTGGTAAAGGGAAAAAGGAGAGAATTGTAGTATTTGGGAATTTTACTCAAACAGCATTGAAAAATTATCTTTACCAAATGAGCAAAAATACTAGAAAACTAAATTCTGAATATTTATTCCCAAGAGAGAGATTATCTAAAAGACTAAATACACCTGAACATATCAGCATTAGTAAAGTCTTTAAACTAGTTAAACATTATTTGAAATTACTTACTGGAGATGAACATTTGAGTCCACATAGTCTGCGTCACACATTTGCAACTCATCTATTAGAAAGAGGTGCAGATTTGATGTCTGTTAAAGATTTATTGGGACATAGTAGTTTATCATCAACACAGATTTACACACATGTGCAGATAGAGAAAATGAGGAAGATATATAAACAAGCACATCCTCATGCAAAATAAAATTAGTAATATGGGAATGTTGATTATTCTGCATTTCATAAAATAAACCATCATAAAATAGGAGAGACAGTTATGACAATCGAAATCACATCAAGGCATTTTTCAGCTTCTGAGCAACTTCAGGAACTAGTGAAAAATAAATTACAAAAAATAGAAAAATATTCTCCTTCGCCAATCGTTAAGTGTTCTGTGGTATTAACACAAGACAACGGAAACGAGAGCGTTGAAATAAAAACTCACATAAAAAATCATGAAATATTTGCTCAAGATACTACTGAGGTTTTTGAAAAATCTCTAACCAACACGATTAACAAAGTTGTTACTCAAATCAAGAAGTATCACGATAAAGCAACAGGGAAAGTCAAAACACATCAGTAACATTTAGAAAGTTATCATTTGAAAGCAATTATTCCTGTAGCCGGTCACGGGACACGGCTCGAACCTCATACACTTAAATTACAGAAATGTTTGTTACCAGTTGCTGGCAAACCTGTTATTGAGCATATTCTTGATATTTTGATATCCGTTGGAATATCTGAATTTACTTTTATCATCGGTCATTTTGGAGAACAAGTTGTACAGTTCACAAAAAAATATACTAATGTGAAATTCAATTTTGTTAAACAAGAAGAACGATTAGGGCTGGGACACGCAATTTACCAAGGGCTCGAGAAGCAAGAAACTCCAATTGTAATAGTTTTGGGAGATGCAATCTTGGAATTGGATTATTCAAAATTGATTGAAAATTCGAACAGTGTTGTTGGTGTTGCTGAAGTACCAGATCCTGAACGATTTGGAATTGTTGAACTCGATGGACAATTTATATCAAAATTTCACGAAAAACCAAAACACCCACCTTCGAATTTGGCTATATCTGGTGTATATAAGATTAATTCCCAAAAACAATTAGCGGAAAGTATCGAATACTTGATGGCAAATGACATTCGTACAAAAGGAGAATATCAACTTACTGATGCTTTGCAAAATATGCTTGATAACGGAAGTGTATTTGTCCAACATACAATTGATAATTGTTTAGATTGCGGAATCCCTGAAACTTTGTTGCAAACAAACAGGATTCTACTTGGCAGAATAAATCAAAATTCTACACATTCAGAATCCAAAATTGAGAACTCTAAATTACAATTCGCAACTATCTCAAAAGGATGTTTAGTTGAAAATTCAACACTCGAGAATGTAATTATGTTACCAAATAGCAAAGTTTTAAATCAAAATATATCTGACTGTATTGTCGGATTTAATGAAATTCTTACAAATGAATTTGACGAAAGGTTAAGTTAAAATGGCAGAGAAACACTTATTTACTTCTGAATCGGTTACAGCTGGACACCCGGATAAAGTTTGTGACCAAATTTCAGATGCAATTTTGGATGAATTTCTAAAGATTGATCCAAGCTCAAGAGTAGCTTGTGAAACGCTAGCATCTACTGGAATGATTTTGATATCTGGTGAAATCACCTCTAACGAATATGTTGATATCCAAAAAGTAGTTAGAAATACACTAACTAAAATAGGTTATACTGATTCTGCTTATGGAATTTCTGCTAAAGGATGTTCAGTATTGGTTTCCATTGATGAACAATCACACGATATAGCACAGGGTGTTGATATTAGTCAAGAACACGAACAAGGTGCCGGCGATCAAGGTTTAATGGTTGGATATGCCTGCTCAGAAACTCCAGAACTAATGCCATTACCAATAACTCTTGCGCATCGTATGGCTGAAAGACTTCATAAAGTAAGGTCAGATGGTACCTTGAGTTGGCTAAGACCTGATGGTAAAACACAAATTACAGTTGAATATGAGGGTAAAACTCCAGTCAGAGTTTCAAAAACTGTTGTTGCTACTCAGCACGACGATCTATCTGATTCTTATTCTTTAGAAGAAGAACATTCTTTTATAAGCAAAGAAATTATAAAACATGTCATCAAACCCACTTTAGATCAATATGATGTTCCTTATGATGAGGATTTCATCGTGAATGGAACTGGTCGTTTTGTAATTGGGGGTCCTCAAGCAGATACTGGATTAACAGGAAGAAAAATAATAGTGGACACTTATGGTGGATATGCAAGACATGGAGGTGGTGCGTTTTCAGGAAAAGATCCATCAAAAGTTGACCGTTCAGCTACATACATGGCTAGATATATTGCTAAAAATATTGTAGCAGCGAATTTAGCAGAAAGATGTGAAGTTCAATTAGCTTACAGTATCGGAATTGCTGAACCAGTAAGTGTTAATGTTGATACATTTGGAACTAGTAAATTAGACAATGAAGAACTTACTAAAATTGTAAATTCAGTTTTCAATTTGAAACCTGCAGATATTATCAAACACTTAAACCTAAAACAACCGATTTATATTGATTTGGCAGCTTATGGGCATTTCGGACGAGATGGATATTCTTGGGAAAATGTTGATATGGTTGATCAACTAAAAAAGTTTGCAGGGAAGAATTAAATTTGTCTAATATTAGGGTTAATTATAGGGCTACAGAAATGACATTGAATTACAAAATTGCTGATATTCAGCTTTCTGATTACGGAAGAAAAGAAATTAAATTAGCTGAAGCAGAAATGCCGGGATTAATGAGCATTAGAAAAGAATACGGAAAGAAAAAACCTCTAAAAGGAGCGAGAATTGCTGGATGTATTCACATGACAATTCAGACAGCAGTATTAATAGAAACTTTAGTTGAATTGGGTGCTGAAGTTCGTTGGTCATCTTGCAATATTTATTCTACTCAAGATCACGCTGCTGCTGCAATAGCTGAAAGAAATATTCCTGTTTTTGCATGGAAAGATGAATCTGAAGAAGAATATTGGTGGTGTGTTGAACAAACTCTCGATTTTGGAGATGGTAAGGGACCAAATTTACTTTTAGATGATGGTGGTGATTTGACGCAAATAATTTTAGAAGAACACAAAGAATTAATTCCAAATATAAAAGGAGTTTCAGAAGAAACTACAACTGGTGTTCATCGTTTATATCAATTAATGGAAAGTGGAGAACTACCCTTCCCTGCTATTAATGTTAATGATGCTGTCACTAAATCAAAATTCGACAATAAATATGGATGCAGAGAATCCCTCGCTGACGGAATCAAAAGAGCAACAGATATTATGCTAGCAGGGAAAACTGTTGTTATCTGTGGATTTGGAGATGTCGGTAAAGGTTGTGCACAATCTATGAAAGGATACGGAGCAAAAGTAATAGTAACAGAAATTGATCCAATATGTGCATTACAAGCCGCTATGGAAGGTTACGAAGTTAATACAATGGACGAAGTTTGTAGTAAGGGTGATGTTTTCGTTTCTGCAACTGGATGCAGAGATGTAATCACCGGTAAACATATGGAAAAAATGAAAGATAATGCAATCGTTTGCAATATCGGACATTTTGATTTAGAAATTGATGTTGAGTATCTTGACAACCATTCTGATATTGAAGAAATTAACATAAAACCACAAGTTGATAGATTTGAGTTTTCTGATGGACATTCTATCATACTTCTTTCTCGTGGAAGACTTGTTAATCTCGGTAACGCAACTGGTCATCCGTCGTTTGTGATGTCAAATTCATTTACAAATCAAGTAATGGCTCAAATTGCGCTTTGGGAAGGAAAAGTTGACTTAGGTGTTGAGGTTCTACCAAAAGAACTAGATGAAAAAGTTGCACAATTACACTTAAATCACCTTGATGCAAAACTAACTGAATTAACAAAAACCCAAGCAGAATATATGGGCTTACCTAAAGATGGTCCGTTTAAATCTGATACTTATAGATATTGATGAAACTTATATTTAGCAATAAGAAACTACTTTTTCTACCAATAATAATTTGGTTTTTATTCTTTGGAATTAATTGTGATTTCCGTACCCCTGAAAAATGGGAAAACCAAACATGGAATTGGGAATTTACCTTTCCACTATTAGATAATTCTTATCCACTAGCAGACATTGCTGATTCTGAAACAATATTTATTGATACGAGCGATGTATTCCAAATTGAATTCTCAGGTTCATTGTTAGATGAAGATAGTAACAGAGTTGGAATAGATGAAGAATTCACATCATATTTTACAATCGAAAGTATTGAAATAGATGAAATAGAGGGTATTGTGATTGACCCTGTATTTTTTCCTGAAGAGGGTGATTCGTTATCTAGCATATCAAATGTAGAAATTCCTATAACTCATTTTTCTGACGAATTATTTGGTGGTGACTGTTTCCCAGATACTTTGATTTCTACAGGATTTGACTCTACAAATTCTGTTCAAGAAACTCTATTTGCTTTAGAAGATTTTGAATTATTTGAGTCTATTGACTATGTTACTGTTGATGATGGTAGATTAAGTGTGGAAGTTAGTAACACTTTCCCTTTTGATATTTCATTGATAAATATAGAATTTGAAAGTGCTGGAGAATCAGTTTTTGTAGCTTCATTTGCAGATTTAAATAGTACTGACCAAAGAGAGAAATTAATAACACCTGAAGATGATGAATCATGGGTGAATCTATCTGAAGATTTGACAATTTCTTGGTCAATTATAATAATTCCTCAATCTGGGAGTGACCAAGCTCCTTGTAATGAATTACTAACAGGATGGGAACTTACACCAGAACTATCAGAAACATTTGAAATGGACATTTCTTTTGTTCTATATCATACTAAAAGTGTTACTGGCACAACGACAGACGATTCTATTTCTCAAACTACAAAGATAGAATTAACAAATGAATCTGATTTTTTAGTCAAAGGTGGAAAAATTACTGACGAGTTTATATCAAACACATTAAACGCTTTATCAATTGATATGACAAATAATTTATTCGCTCCAGTTGATTTCTCGGTAATATTTAGAAATTTCTTCGATGATAATGACACACTAAACATATCTTCAAATATTGGCATAAACCAGAATTTTGTTAATGAAGAATCTCTCGCTGGATATATGTTAGGGCATCCTGACATCGAGGGTGAAGTAATTGATTCAATTGAAGTAGTAACTACAATTTCTTTACCAAGTACTTCAACCACTATTGAACTGGACAATCCAGGGAGTTTAACTATTGATGACTTCTCACTGTCCAATGTAGAACTTGAATATTTATCTGCAATAATTGATTCTTTAACATTTGATTCTCCAGAAACTAATATTGAAGATCTTCCTACAGGATTCGATGGATTTGACTTTGTTGATGTAAGTTTGATTATTGATTTATACAACCAAATTGGTATTCCAATGGATCTAAACTTAGAATTACTTGGCATTCGCGATAGCGATACATTGAGTATTCCAATAATACCTTCAATTCAATATCCAGATTTAGAGAATGGTGATGAAATAGGTGACTCCTCTAGGACAATTATCATTCTAAACAATATTGGTCAAACTGTTTATTGGCTTGAAGAAAATGGTGACACTGTATTATCCGAGGTTACTGAAACAGGATCAACAATTGTTGATATTTTAAATTTTGCTCCTGATAAAATTACAATGACTGGAAATGCAATTATGGATGGTGTTGGTGTTCTTGCTCCTTATACATATATTTGGGGAGAATTTGAGTTAATTGCTCCTTTCACATTTATTTTTAATGAAGCTACATTTATTCCACAAGAATATACAACAATTGATACAATGGAAGCTTCTTTGCGAGAAACTATTGATAATGCACTAGTTCTAGCAGAATTGCAATCTAATATTACAAATCACACTCCGATGGGTTGTGTGATCTCGTTACTAATTTCTGATTCTACGATTTATCCTCTTCATTTTGACAACTTGGTAACAGATGATATAAGTAACATTGCAGATTCTCTTACGAACGATATTCCTGATTCTGTTTTCTCTATTAAATGTGCAAAAGATGAAGATAATCACACTTCATACATAGAATTCTTAGATTATCAAGATTCTGTACTATTCTGGATAGGCAGACTTATAGACTTAGATATTTCTGCTCCGGATTCTGTCGATTCTGAAACAGGAATTGTTTATGAACCTAGTAACTTTGTTGAAACTGTTACTATGGATACTACTCAAATTGATTGGATTACAAGCGAAGAACCCCGATATATCGTACCAATGATGACATTTTATTCATCAAACGGAGAACCGCGTACTTTCTTAGCAAGTGATTCATTGCATATTAATTCACACATTAAATTTATGCTTCAAGTTGATGAATTATTTTATGAAGATTCAAATTCTGATAATGAACCAATCCAAAATGATAGAAAGCTAGACAAATGAAAATTCGTACTTTATATATCATTTTTATAGTTTTATTTAGTATCGTTTTCTCGCAGATAAAATCTGACCCTCGAATGATTGGAATGGGGGGAGCTTATGTTACATTATCAGAAGGTTATCAGTGCGTTGGTTTCAATCCAGCTAATTTGGCTTATGGAAAACAATTTTCGCTCAATTTGCTTTCAGGAACTACTGGTTTTGTAAACAATTTTTTATCACTAAAAACTTATAATGAAATCAATGGTGCAAATTTAGAAGATAGTAACGCTGAAAAATACTACCCGAAAGCTGATTTACTCAATCTAACAGCTGGTGAGGATTTACGATTTAGTGCCAACAATCATATCCCTCTTCCGTTAATAAACTATTCAAAAGGTGTTATCGCAATAACTTCAGATGTCCTGTTGATTTCTGAAATTAGTATTCCACATTCAATGATGGAATTATCCTTTGTTGGAAATGAAATCGGTAAAGAATATAGTTTTAATGCAAAAGAAAATTTACTCGGTGTTGCAGAATATGGAATTAGTCTTGCTGTACCTTATGATAATTATGCAATAGGCTTTACATTTAAATATTTACAAGGATTGTTCTATGTAGGTATTGACCAAGATTCTAGTTATGCAACATTTACAATGGATTCTACAGCATTTTATGGTGATGGAAGATATCTTTTACGCCAAGCTGTAGGAGGAAGTGGAATTGCAATGGATATTGGTTTTGCTACTAAAGAATCTGCAGAAGGTTGGCGATTTGGAGCTTCTCTAACCAATGTATTTGGTTCTATACAATGGAACAAACCAAACTTTACTCGTAATCAAATTGGAGATAGTATCGAGGATATTCTCCCATTTAGGCAAAACGAATATTTTGTTTTTGAATACACAATCAATAATGTTAACGGGATGGCGATTGTTGGAGAAGGTAGTGAATACGATAGTCTATTTATCAGCGATAGTTACGCAGTTGTAGAGACAGACACTGGATTAGTTAGGTCAGAAGAACTATCCTCTGAAGAACTTTTGGCAATGAATTTGAAAGAATTTAGCACAGATTATCCAATGTTCTTTAGATTTGGTTTTTCTAAAAGATTTAAAGATAATTGGTTACTCGCATCTGATTTAAGTACAGGATTTCATAACGAACTTAATAGTTACAATAAATGGAAATTATCCGTTGGGATCGAAATAAATCGCTTTAAACATTGTCCAATCAGAGTGGGATACACTTTGGGTGGTCAAAATTCTAATGGATTAAGCTTTGGATCAGGATTGCATTTTGGACCTGTTAAATTCGATTTTGGTGTAGCACTAAAAAATGGATTTTTACTTCATACTGCTAAGGGATTTGATCTATCATTTGGCTTGATTTTAAACTATTAGAATCCTTAGAATACACACAATCCCCTAAGTTCGTGTTTTCCTAAACAAATAAATCCCCAAGATAATAAATATAAAATTCCCAAACCAAACTGATACAAAAGGAGATGCTATGCTTTTATAACCAAGAGATTGTCCAAATTTTAATACAGCATAATATAGTAAAATCACAAAAATACTAATTCCCATTCCAACAGCCATATTACTTCGTGGTTTTCCAATTGATAAAGATAATCCAAATAATATCATAATGAAACTTGTGCAAGCAAATGCAGTTTTAAAATGAAGATTTACGGCCCATCTTGGATCTTTGATTCCATTTAATTTGAGCTTTTCAACAAACCCTGCAAGTTCCCAATAGTTCATTTCTTCCGGTTTGACTGATTCTTTTGTAAGATCAACAGGACTAAAATTTACATTAATCAAAGTATCAGATGAAAAATGTGAAAAAAGTAGTTTTTCATTTTCCCACTTCCTTACATTGAAATCTTTGAGCTTCCATTTTTCTAAATTTTGATCCCATTCCATAACTGGTGCATCAAGTCGAAATATTAAATTTCCATCATCAAACTGTTGAATAGAAATGTTGTAAGCTGCATTGGACTTATATGAAAACTGTTTGATAACAAGTATTTTATCTTTTTCAATCTGTCTGTAAATATCAATTTTTTTAATTTTTTTATGAGATCTTGATTTTCTGAAGTATTGCTCTTCTATCTCTGTTCGTTTTTGGAAATGTGTTGTAACAACAAGATTATCAAAATAAAAGGATAAAATACTAACAACAACTCCAACAATCAAAAGCGACAAACTAATTCTACGGATGCTAATACCTGAAGCTTTTATTGCAGTTATTTCGTTCCTTCTTTGAAGAAGTCCAAATGTAAAAACAGTTGATAGTAATAAAGCCATCGGTAAGCCAATGCTAATAAACCAAGGAATTGTGTGAAAATAGTATCTCAAAATATCATGTGTTGGGATTTCAGAATCTATAAATTTATCTAAATGATCAATAATATCTACAATCACAAAAATTATAGTAAACACCGACATTGATGCTATAAATTTACCGAAAAATTGTTTCAGAATATAAAGATCTAGGATTTTCTTCATAGTATAAATTACATTAATCCACTCATTAGTAAAAATAAATTAGATTCATTATAATTTAAAGCTGTAAATTATCCCAATAGATTTCCTTTTAAATCTATCCCGGGAGGTGGAAAAAGGATGTCAGTTTTGACTTACCCTACCTCCGACCGGAGGTTTTTTGTATCTGATAATAATGTAAGGATAACAAATGAAATTAATAAAATCAAAATTGATGGAAGAATCTCACATGAAACGAACATTAATCCGTTTATCTCATGAGATTATAGAAAATAATCCAGATTTAGAAAATGTTGCTTTAATAGGAATCCGAACTCGTGGAGAGTTTCTAGCTAAACGGATAAGAAGTCTCATTGAGGATATTTCTAAAGAAAAAATGAAATATGGTACTTTAGATGTAACTTTTTATCGTGATGATTTTAAAACCAACTTAGGTTCTCCTCAAGTTCAATCATCTGAAGTATTGTTCAGTTTAGATGATATTAATGTGATTCTGATTGATGATGTTCTATATACAGGAAGAACAATTCGTGCTGCGATGGACGAACTTTTCTCTTTTGGTAGACCTGCTTCAATTCAGTTATGTGTCTTGGTTGATCGCGGTCATAGAGAGTTACCGGTTAAAGCTGACTTTATCGGGAAGAATTATCCAACTTCATTGCGAGAACATATTCATGTCCATGTTAATGAAGTTGATAATGAAGATGCCGTTCTTTTAATGGAATATGGAGAGGATGAATAATGGGATCACTAAGTAGAAAACACTTTCTAGGATTAAAAGAAACTCCAGCTGACGATATCAAAAAGATCATTGACACAGGTTTTATGTTTAGAGAAGTTTTGGATAGACCTGTAAAAAAAGTTCCTTCTCTAACTGGAATGAATATTGTAAATCTCTTTTTTGAAAATTCTACAAGAACTAGAATGTCATTCGAATTGGCTGAGAAAAGATTATCTGCTGATGTTATAAATTTTTCTGCAAGTTCTTCAAGTCTAAAAAAGGGTGAGACATTAAAAGATACTGTTCAAAATATTCATGCTATGAAGATGGATGCTGTAGTAATGCGACATTCCGCTCCTGGTTCTATATTGCAACTTACTAAATTTGTTGACGCAATTGTTATCAACGCAGGTGATGGAACTCACGAACATCCAACCCAAGCAATGCTTGACATGATGAGCATCCATGAAAAATTCGGTAAACTTAAAGGGATTAAAGTTGCCATTGTCGGTGATATCTGTCACAGCCGTGTCGCACTTTCAAATATATATGGTTTGATAACTATGGGTGCGGAAGTAACGCTTTGTGGTCCTCCCCACCTTTTACCGGTCGGAATCGAAGAATTAGGTGTAAATATTAGCTACAATATTGATGAAGTAATCGAATGGGCTGATGTACTCAATATTCTCAGAATTCAACGCGAACGAATGGGAATCGGAATTATACCATCTGTTAGAGAATATAGATCAAGTTTCGGAATTACGCAAGAGAGAATCAACCAACATCAAAAAGAAATTGTGATAATGCACCCAGGACCAATGAATCGTGGTGTAGAAATAGACAGCACAATTGCGGACGGAGAACAAGCAATAATTTTAGATCAAGTTTTGAACGGAGTCGCAGTCAGAATGAGTATTTTGTATCTGCTGTTAAGTCAAGGAGAGGAGAAAGAAGCATGAAAAAAGAATTTCAAATGAATGGGAAATGGTTGTTAGCAAACGGAAACATTTACAATCCGTTTTTAGACGAAACACAGCAAGGATCAATTCTTCTAGAAGATGGAATTGTAAAATATCTTGGCAAGGATAACAATATTCCAAAAGATGCAAATGTTATTGACTGTGATAGTAAAATGATTACAGTTGGATTTATGGACTTGCACGCACATTTTCGTGAACCTGGTCGTGAGGATAAAGAAACTCTAGAAACAGGAAGCCTTGCAGCACTTGCTGGTGGTTTTACAAAAGTTTGTGTAATGCCAAACACTAATCCACCACTAGACTCACCAGAGTCTATTAGATTTATTGTTGAAAAAGCTAGTAATCTCCCTATTGATATTTACCCAATTGGAGCTATTACTAACGGACAAAAAGGACAAAATCTTTCTGAAATTTCAGAAATGATAAATGCTGGTGCTGTAGCAATTTCTGACGATGGTGTCCCAGTCAAAAATGGTCAAATTCTTCGCTATGCTCTTGAATATAGCAAAATGTGCGGGATAACTGTAATTAACCACTCAGAAGATGAAGATATTCGTGCTGACGGTGTAATGAATGAAAGTTCTATGTCAACCAATTTGGGATTACCTGGAAACCCTGATTATGCTGAATCTGTTATGATTTTCAGAGACTTGTCTATTGCAGAATTTGTTGATGGGAAAATTCACATTCCACATGTTTCAACTGCTAAATCTGTTGAAGTAATCAAATATTTCAAAGATAAAGGAGTTAATGTAACAGCCGAAGTTTCTCCTCATCACCTCGGTTTAACTGAAAATCGTTTATCTGAATTTGATACAAATGCTAAAGTAGCCCCTCCATTACGGTCTGAAAAAGATCGTCTAGCATTAATTCAAGGATTAAAAGATGGAATTATAGATTGTGTAGCTACAGATCATGCTCCTCATACTATCGAAGAAAAGGAAGCAGATTTTATTCAAGCACCTTTTGGGATGATCGGCTTAGAATCAGCATTTGGAATTACTCACACTGTTATGACAAACAATGGAGCATCAACTGAAGATGTTGTAAGATGGTTGACTGATGCACCGATGAAAATAATGAATTTTAAATTGAAAGCATTTGAAACTGGGAAAAAAGCAGACATTACAATAATTGATCCACAAGAGAAGTGGATATTCAGCAAAGAACATGTCCATTCCCGATCTAAAAATTCTCCAATGTACAACATGGAATTTACAGGAAGGGTGATTACAACTATCTCAGGGAACATAGGTTTTGGAGAAATAATTAGCTCATAACTTAAAAGATTTGCAGATAAAGCGAATTATTATTGACTCCAATTGTTTATTTCCTGTAAATTTTCGGGCTGTTTTAGTATATAAATCCATAGAAAAGGAATAGATGAGAACTGAATCAATTAAGCAAAGTGAAATCAGCAAGAGTTGGTTTCTTGTTGATGCAAAAGACAAACCTTTAGGAAGATTAGCGAGTAGTATTGCTCAACTCCTTCGTGGTAAGGGTAAACCATTTTTTACACCACATATGAATATGGGTGATTTTGTAGTGGTTATTAATGCAGAAAAAGTAGCTGTATCAGGAAAAAAAGAATCCGATAAGCAATACTGGAGTCATAGTGGATTCCCAGGTGGAACCAAGGAGGTTTCACTTGAGAAACTAAGAAATACTCATCCTGAACGAATTGTTGCAAATGCTGTAAAGGGTATGCTCCCTCATAACAGATTAGGACGACAGATTTTTAAGCAGTTAAAAGTTTATAGAGGTTCTGAGCATCCACACGAAGCTCAACAACCACAAGTTTTTGATTTAGAGAAATAAAGGAACTCAATGCCAAAGAGTAATGATTTACAAGTAGTCGGACGGCGGAAAACTTCCGTAGCTCGAGTTATATTTAGAAAAGGTAAGGGTAAAATCACTATAAATAATCGTGATATTGAAAATTATTTCGGAAGAGATACTCTGAAGATGGTTTTAAGACAACCATTGGAACTAACCGAAATGACTGGAAAACACGATATAATTGTTAATGTGGTCGGTGGTGGTCTTAGCGGTCAAGCTGGAGCTATCCGATTAGGTATCGCTCGAGCACTAGAAAAAGTAGACCCAGATTTTAGACCAATTCTTAAAAAGGAAGGTATGTTGACTCGTGATCCTCGAGAAGTTGAACGAAAGAAATACGGTCAACCAGGTGCTAGAAAAAAATTCCAATTCTCAAAACGTTAATCTTATTTTAGGAAATTATATTTAATGATACAAATTACTGTTGATGAATTATTGAAATCGGGTGTGCATTTTGGTCACCCAACAAGTCGTTGGAATCCAAACTTTAAACCGTTTATCGCGCTTAAAAGAAATGGAATCCACATTATTGATTTAAAACAAACCTTACTTCAACTTGAAAAAGCATCTCGTGAAATGACTAAGATTGTTCAATCAGGTGGGATTATCCTGTTTGTTGGAACAAAAAAGCAAGCTCAAGATGCAGTTCAAGAAGCAGCAGATCGTTGTGGAATGTATTATGTTGTTGAAAGATGGTTAGGTGGTACGCTTACAAATTTTGGAACAATTAAGAAGAGTATCAAAAGATTGCATCTACTCGAAAAAGAATCTTCTGATATTTACGAGAATCTAACCAAGAAAGAATTAGGATTGCTCGAAAGGGAAAAAATTAAGTTAAGTGATTTGCATAGAGGTATAAAAGATATGAAACACCTCCCTAGTGCAATTTTCTTTGTTGATTCCATCCATGAAGCAACAGCGATTCGTGAAGCCAAAAAGTTAGGGATTCCAGCTTTTGGTATTGTTGACAGTAATTCTGATCCAACCGAAATTGATTTTCCAATTCCTGCTAATGATGACTCAATGAAATCTGTTCATTTAATTGTAAATTACATTGCTGATAAAATCATTGAAGCTCGCGGTGGTAAAGTTGGAAACGAAACTCAACCTGAAAGTGTTTCTGAAGCCAAAGTTGAAGAAACTGAACCTGTAGTTAAAGAAATATCTGAAACTGATATTAAAACTGAAGAAGAAACTAAGGAGTAAATATAAGCATGATCACTGCATCAGCAGTTAAAGAATTAAGAGACCGGACTGGTGCCGGAATGATGGATTGTAAAAAAGCTTTGCAAGAAGCTGAAGGCAATATGGAAAATGCAGTAGATAATTTGAGAAAATCTGGTATTGCAAAAGCTCAGAAAAAAGCTGGTCGCTCTGCAAAAGATGGCAATATAATCCAATATATCCATCCCGGTGCTAAACTCGGTGTTTTAGCAGAAATAAATTGCGAAACTGACTTTGCTGCAAAAAGCGATACTTTTCAAACTTTTATAAAAGATATTGCAATGCACATTGCTGCTTCTAGCCCGGTTGTTGTTAAACGAGAAGATATAGATCCTGCTATTGTTGAAAGAGAGAAGAATATCTTCAAAGAACAGGCTTTGCAATCTGGTAAACCAGAAGCAATTATTGACAGAATTACTGAAGGAAGACTTGAAAAATTCTATTCTGAAAGTGTATTGTTAGAACAAGCATTTGTAAAAGATCCTGATAAAACTATTAAGGACCTTCTAACAGAAACAATTGCTACTCTTGGTGAAAATATAAATATAACTCGATTTGTTCGTTTTGAATTAGGTGAAACTAAAAATATAAACGGATCCGATTAAGAGAAACTCAATTGACAGATACTAAATCCCAATTTAATCGGATTCTCCTAAAAATGAGTGGAGAAATATTCTCCGGTAAAAGGGATTTTGGTATCGACCCCAAAACAGTCGATGCTCTCGCAGAGCAAGTTAAATCAATATCTGAACTTGGTGTACAAATAGGTATAGTAATTGGTGCTGGTAATCTGTTTAGAGGTATGTCTGTTGCTGAACAAGGAATGGACAGAGTAGTTGCTGACTATATGGGAATGACCGGAACCATTATGAATTCTGTTGCTCTCCAGTCTGCACTCGAGCAAAAAGGATGTGAAACTCGAGTAATGTCTGCTCTTCAGATCAATCAACTAGCAGAACCTTATATTCGCAGAAAAGCAATTCGTCATCTTGAAAAGAATAGAATTGTTATTTTCGCAGGCGGTACAGGAAATCCATATTTTACAACCGACACTGCTGCAGTTCTTCGTGCAATTGAAGTCAAAGCTGATGTAATTTTAAAAGGTACTAAAGTTGATGGTGTTTATTCTAAGGATCCTATGAAATATCCAGATGCTTCTAAATTTGAATTCCTTTCTTACAAAGATACTATCAGCAAAGAACTCAAAGTTATGGATATGACCGCAATTACCCTCTGTAAAGAAAATAATTTACCAATTGTTGTTTTTAATATAAAAAATGATGAAAATTTACGGGGTATTATTAAAGGTCAAAATATCGGAACAAAGGTTTCAAAGGAGAAATAATTATGATAAATGAACTTTTTACTGATGCAAAACATCGGATGGATCAAACTATTGAGCATTATCATCACGAAATTACATCCATACGGACTGGTCGAGCATCCGTTAACATTTTGGATATGATAAAAGCAGATTATTACGGAACACCAACACCAATAAAAAATATGGCTCAGATTAGTGTACCTGAACCACAAATGATTGTTATTCAACCTTTTGATCCGGGAGGAGCAGTTGCAATTGAAAAAGCTATTTTCAATTCAGATTTAGGATTAAACCCAAATAATGATGGTAAAGTAATCCGACTAAATATACCAGCATTAACAGATGAACGACGAAAAGATTTGGTCAGATTAGTCCATAAAATGATTGAAGAAGGTCGAATTGCAGTAAGAAATGTCCGTCGAGATATTAATGATCAGCTTAAAACTTTGAACAAAGACCATCAATTATCAGATGATAATCTCAAACGAGCGTTGGATGATATCCAGGAAATGACTAATAGTACTATCGAGGAACTTAACAAAATTCAAGATGCTAAAGAAAAAGAAATTTTAGAATAGTTCTGAGCATTAATTGTTATAATTGCATATAAAAAAAACCCGATAATTATCGGGTTTTTTTTAACTAAATAATTCCAGAGTAATTCTTATTTATTATATCTTTCGCGATATGCTTCTACTTTTTTCTCCATCTCATCAAAGAGCTCTGTTGCACGCATAGCAGTATATAACTGCTCATCAGCTTTAATTTTTGCTAACAATCTTTTTTGTGCAGCACCTTCATCAAATTCAATCTGTATATAAGCTTTGTAAATATAGCCGGTATTGCTTTGTTCTTCCTGTAATTCCGTGTTAGAAACTCTTACATCAGTCATTTGTCTTGAAATTACATTTTCTATTGTTTTAGAAAACTGATCAATAATATGAGATTCAGAACCCTTACCCGTTTCTTCTTGAGCTCTTTTAGTCAAACCATTCCATTCAGAATCAATTGAGCTTGCAAGATTAGAAGTTGCAACTAAACGCGCTTTATCTAAAGCCATTTGCATATCTTGACTTGTAGCTGTAGCCCATTCGTATTTATAGCCCTCTTTTTGTGGAGGATTGGTGCACCAATCAGGAATATTCTTGATCGTTTTTCGTTTAGCATCTGGAGACAAATCTGGTCCCGGACCATTATTGCCACCACAATTGAATACGAATAATCCAATCAATACGACCATAGCAATTTTACTTATGTGTTTTTTCATCTTATTACCTTTCTTTTTAGTTAGCTGGGAGCTTGGAGCATTGAGTTCGGAGTTCTCAAGTTACATTCTCCAATAATCCCAATAATATTCACTTTCGTTACCCTAAATTAGCATGATTTACTCGATATTACTATCTCAATTTTCAAAACGCAATGGAATAAATCCCATTGCTTATTCAAATCCAGACTGTCACGCTCTGCGTGTTTAATCCGGATTCTGACATTGTTTTTTTCACAACGAAAACGCCCACCTGAAAAGCCTTGGCGGACAAGCCGAAATTACGAACTTGTTTTATTTCGTCTGTTCGTCCGTTCGTTGTTTTTATTACTCTCTACTTTTCATCCTGCTAATCCTTTAATCCTATAAATCCTGATTCTGACAATATTTTCGATCCCGCATAAATGCGGGATAAATAGTCAAACCCCGCAACCTGACGGGGTCTCGACAAAAAGCGTCGAGATAGTCAAATTGTCAAATCCCAGTGGAATTTACTCCTTCCCTGGTGTAATATGCTTTGCCCTGATA
>JACKQG010000695.1_pt1 | contig 47979 bp, 44 predicted proteins | sample 8237621 | NCBI WGS metagenome assembly JACKQG01 (sample SAMN15677084, study PRJNA649215) | marine metagenome | biome: marine; feature: Black Sea; material: saline water; isolation source: suspended particulate matter (SPM) from the Black Sea western gyre | collected 2013-06-09/2013-06-10 | depth... | reverse complement strand
AACCAAAATGATCCGTATCGACCATATCTAGCTGTTCAGACCATTCCCGACACGAAGGGGGTTGCAATCATAAGCGATGCTCTCAATATTCTTTCAAACAGCTTCACAGGAAGAACGTCTTGCAGCAGTAAAACTAATGCAAGCGCGACCACCCTCAATGCCGCCTTCTTTGGTGGTAATGTCCCCACCCCAGCTGGAGGCGGGACCTATAGCGGAGGGCTTGAAAACTATCCGAGGTTTCAGGAAAACTGGAGTGGTATTGACTGCACTATCCGAGGAAGTTTCATCAACCTGTGGACCAGCTCTCAAGCGACAGAAAACTGGGGGAAATCAAATGTGTACAACCCCCCGGGCCGCGCCTGGGGCTGGGATGTGAGATTCCAGGACCCGGATTTCTGGCCGCCTTTTATCCCCTCCATATTTAGTGTGGAGCGGGTGGGCTTTCTCGAATAGTTATCAACCGAGGGAAATTTAATGGATCAGTTGCCAAAAAAATCAAAATGGGAAATGAATGAAAACGGGTTCACCATGGCTGAGTTGCTGATGGGGTCGGCCATCTCTCTAATCATGCTTGCTCTCGTGGCAGGGATAATCACCTCGCAGAAGAATACCTTCTCACGGCAAATCCAATTGGGCCAAATGCAAGCCAACGGCAGAGCATCGGTCGACTTTGTCACCCGCAGTGTTCAGAACGCAGGCTTCAACGTCACCCGCGGTAAAAGGTTCCTCGCGGCATCTGATCATTACATCACCATGGTCTTTGATGATGATAATGATGGCACCGTTCAAAATGATGAAGTCATGACCTATGCGGTCTCAAATCCGGATAGCTCGACCAATACCAGTTTCTCGATCTCCCCCTATTTTGATGACGATGGAGACGGTGTAGTGGATAGCTCTGAAACACGGACTTACCAAATTTCTCTGGGTCTGGGTAGTCCACCATTTCATTTTTATCGCATTACTCCTGACCAAGGGGCTGCTGATGTCACGAAAAGCAAAGTGGCACGCAATATCGACAACCTGATTATCCGCTATTGGGATAAAGATGGAGACCCCCTTCCGGCAGGAGTCACCACTGATGCTGACGGGAACCCGGTGCCACCTTATGTAGTTCCAGCCGATGAGTTAAACGATATCCGAAAGGTGGACTTGGAAATTATTTCAAGATCCAAAGATGAAGACCCAAATGAAAACTTCGTGAATAACGGCACTTATTCTACAGGAAGTGTCGCGACTGCAGGCGGCACAACTTCTTATAACGACCGATACCATCGCGAAACCTACACTGCGGTCATTTCCCCAAGAAATTTGGTTACCGCTCCTTGGGGGAAAGTCGATTTAGTGGCTAACCCCACTCCGATCAGTTGCCCAGATAGTTCGACCACCATTACCGCAACCGTTCTGGACTCAGAGGGAAGCGCAATCGATGCTGTGAGCGTCAACTTTAACACCAGTGATGGCACAGCAAACCCAACCTCAAGCACGACCAATAGCAATGGCAATACATCCACCACCTTAACTTACGACTGGTCTGCACCCAGCGTCACCGCAACTGTTTCTGCCAACGCCCTCATTGATGTCGATGGGACAGACTACCCTGTGTTCAGCGCGATTCCGGTTTCTTTTGAATCTGGTACCGGTATTTTTTCCGATGACTTTAATGATGGTGACAGTGCTGGATGGACCGAAGAAGGCACTGCCAACTGGAACGTTGCATCCGGACAATACAAAACGGCATCCAACGGATTTGCCCTGTCTCTCAATGGATGTGCGTCCTGGCAGGATTACGAAGCGCAGGTGGATATCAAACGCAATGGTTCATTAAGTTCGACTGAGTACGTGAGCCTCGTCCTGCGGTATCAAAATGCTAGCCAGTATTACATGGCGAAAGTATCCTGTTCAAGCAACTGCGGGGGCAGCCCAAACGATGACTTGTATATACTGGAACTGGTGAATTACGACAGCTTTGAAGCGACACTTGTCAGTTCGACCACCTTCAGCTTTGATAACAACGAGTACTATACCCTGAAGGCCAGTGCCAGCGGAGATGAGCTCAACGCAAAATTCTGGCAAACCAGCACAACGGAACCCTCCAGTTGGGACATCACCGCAACCGAGACGTCCTATTCCCAGGGAGAAATTGCATTGACCACAATAACCAGTACCACCACCTTTGATAATGTTGTTGTCGCACCTACCTCTTAACTGACGGATCACTGAAGCACATTTCCTGCTGCACGACAAACGCAAGGACGGGTATAAAACATCCTATAATTTTCAATGCGTTATGATAAAATCTTAACATGATTGATCGGCGCCTGGTTTCTAATTTCAACTGGCTATTTTTCCTGACATGCATGGGAATTGCTATTCTTGGCGTGGTGACCATATACAGTGCCAACCACGGTCGTCCGGAAGCTTTTTTCCGTGGCCTTTACATCAAACAAATTTACTGGATCGGTTATGGGCTGGTGGCCATGCTCATCGCCCTGGCACTGGATTATCGCCTGTTCAGCCGTTATGCCTACCTCATCTATGTTTTAACCCTGATAGCTCTGGCTTATGTGCTGGTCTACGGAGTGATCGCATCGGGTTCCCGGCGCTGGATTCATATAGGCTCTATCAGTATCCAGGTTTCCGAGTTCGCCAAGGTATCGTTGATCATTGCCCTGGCTAAATATTTCGAATCGGGAAAGATGTCGAACCAATATACATTGAAGGACCTTGTCATCCCGGCATTGATGACGGCAATTCTGGGAGGGTTGATCGTTGTCCAGCCCGACCTCGGCACCACCATGATGATTTTTTTTATTTTTCTGGTTTTTGTAGCCGCCATTGAAATGAACAGAATGACCTTGATAAAACTTTTCACAGGTGGGCTCATGCTGGCTCCAGCCCTCTGGTTCTTCCTGAAGGACTATCAGAAAACCCGGCTTTTGACCTTGTTCAATCCAGAGCTGGATCCACTCGGAGCAGGCTACCATTCTATCCAATCTAAAATCGCCATCGGGTCAGGCGGGTTCTGGGGGAAAGGTCTGCTCGCAGGAACCCAAAGCCGACTCAACTTCCTGCCGGAAAAACATACGGACTTTATTTTCTCAGTTTTTGCGGAGGAAACCGGTTTTTTTGGCGTGGTTATTCTTCTATCCTTATTTCTTTTTATCATTCTGAAAGGTTTAAACATCGCTTTTCGGGCCGCAGATCGGTTCGGTTTTTTTCTTTCCCTGGGGCTCGTCAGTTCCATCACGTTTTACGTCATTTTTAATGTTGGCATGACCATTGGTCTGTTCCCCATCACCGGTATTCCCCTACCTTTCCTGAGCTATGGCGGCTCTTCTCTCATAACGCATTTTTTTGCAATAGGCCTGCTCCTCAATGTTGAAATGCGCAGATCAATCCATTAGAGCAAAAGGCTTTTTTTCCCAAGGTTTGATCCAACCGGCATGTTATAATTTTTCAATCACCCAAATGACACAGGAAACCCATGTCTTCTGAAATACTGATAAATTCCAACCAGCGTGAAATTCGTGTTGCCCTGATGGAAAATAATCAGGTCTCGGAATTATTTATTGAGCACAAAACCAACAAGGGCATTGTTGGAAATATTTATCGAGGCAAGGTCACCAAAATTCTCCCTGGAATGCAGGTGGCCTTTGTCGATATCGGGATGGAAAAAGCCGGCTTTCTGTATGTCGGAGATATCGATGTTGTCGATATGCTGGGACTCGAAGATGAGATGGCCCCTCCTCCTCTAGCTGATGAAACAGAAGAACCCTTTGCAGGAAAACCCGGCCGTCCCAATCATGGAATCCGCATTCAGGATATTTTACAGGAAGGCCAGGAAATTCTGGTACAGGTTGCCAAGAATCCACTAGGAACCAAGGGAGCCCGCATCACCAACTACATCACCCTTCCGGGACGCTATCTGGTCTATATGCCAACGGTCAACCATATCAGCGTTTCCCGGCGCATCGAGGAAGAGGACGAAAAAGAACGGCTGAAAACACTGCTTGGCGAAATCGGCAACCCCGGCGAAGGTTATATTGTCCGAACCGCTGGGCAAGACGCCACGCGTGCGGACTTTGACTCAGACCTCAAATTTCTTCACCGCCTTTGGGAAAACCTGAAACAACAATCTGAAAATCTAAGTGCCCCGCATCTGGTTTACGAAGATCTGAACCTGATCTTCCGGTCCATTCGAGATCTTTTTACCAACGATACCGAGCGGTTGGTGATCGACTCGCAGTCAGATTTCACCAAGTGTCTGGAATTCTGTGCGACATATCTCCCGCATTTGTCAGATAAGATTGAGCAGTATAAAGACCCGATGCCGATTTTCGATCATTATGGCATCGAAATGGATATCAACCGGGCCTTGGGCCGGACCATCTGGCTCAAGTCCGGCGGTTATATCACTATTGACCAGACCGAAGCTCTGGTCGCTATTGATGTCAACACCGGCAAATATGTAGGCCACAGCGACCCTGAAGATACCATCCTGAAAACCAACCTGGAGGCGGTCAAAGAAACTGTATACCAGCTTCGCCTCAGAAACATCGGTGGTATCATCATCGTGGATTTCATCGACATGGCTAAAGAAGAAAGCAAGGAAATGGTTTCCAACGCATTAAAACAAGCACTGAAACCAGACCGATCACGAACCCGTATTCTTAAAATTTCCGAGTTGGGGCTGGTCGAGATGACCCGTAAACGCGTGCGCGAAAGCCTGGCACAAACTCTTTGCGACCCCTGTGATTACTGCGATGGAAAAGGGTATATCAAGGGCACTTCGACCGTCTGCTACGAAATCATCCGGGAAATCCAGCGGCGAGGAACCGACAACATCACCAAAAAGAAAATCGACATCGAAATGCACCCAACGGTTTATGACATGCTGTTCGAGGAAGAGAGCAGTTTTCTTGAAGAGATAGAAAAACAGAACAATATAGAAATCACTTTTCAAGTAAACCCGAAATTGCATCGGGAAAAATATAAGATTGTGGCATCCTAAGGAGGGCCAGGAAAATGAAAGCAAACTACGCTCAAGTATTAAATATTTTTCTTCTGACCAGTGTGCTTTTTGTTTGCGGGTGCGGTACTACCGGAAAAGACTTTAACGAGTCTCTTTATAAAAATATTGTTGTGGGAACAACGACCCATAAAGAAATTCAAGCCATGTTTGGGCCTCCCTTTAAAAAAGGCATTCAAAACGGCTATAAGATATGGACTTATGAATATAATTTCTACAACTCTCTGGGCAAAGATATCACCAAAGACATGATCATCGTTTTTACTCAGAGTGGTGTGGTGAAATCCCATCAGATGATGACCAACCAACCTTAAACCTGTGACAATAAACGGATGATGGAATCCGCTTTCCCTGCCGTTTCCTTCGTAACAAGTAATGACTAAGTCCAGGCCACGTACTGTGGTCTCTTTTTATTTTCTGCCCTATGGCTTTTTTTAACTCCACGTCCGTCCTCCAGCAAACACCAAAAATGGCAACACCATGTTAGGTTTCAGCAAAAGCCAATGGGGCACCCTGCACCTGACCTGGGTGGCATTTTTTCTGACTTTTGTGGCCTGGTTCAACATGGCCCCCTTCAATACCACCATCATGCATGCCTTGAACCTGTCTTCTGCCGAGATCAATGCGCTGATGATTTGCAATGTGGCTTTGACCATTCCCGCCAGAATCGTTATCGGTTTTTGGGTTGATAAGTACGGCCCGCAAAAAGTGTTCAGCGGACTGCTGGTTTTTTCCGCACTGGTATGTTTCGAGTTCGCCCTGGCGCAGAACTTCAAGGCATTGCTGATCGCTCGCTTGCTGATGGGGATCGTCGGTGGTGGCTTCGTGGTGGGTATAAAAATGATCGGCGAGTGGTTCCCGCCTGGAAAAATGGGAACAGCCCAGGGTATTTACGCAGGTTGGGGCAACTTTGGTTCAGCATTTGCGGCGTTTTCTCTTCCACTGGTTGCCCTTCTCTTCCCCGAAGAGTCCGGGTGGCGGGTGGCGACGGGTCTTTCGGGACTTTTTTGCCTGATCTGGGCGGGAGTTTATTACAGGTTCTGCCGTGATGATCCGGGGAAAGGCCGGGATTTTTTAGTCGATATGCATGGTGTGATTGAAGTCACTTCGCGGCGAGACCTGATCCTGCAAATCCTTTTCCTCGTACCCCTTTATGGAGCAATAGCTCTATTCATCGGGAAACTTTCTGGACAACCGCTATTTCTAATTCCTGAATTTATTTTCATGGCCCTGACCTTTGGCATTGCAGGGCTTTTTGTCTTGAGCGCATTGCGATGCTGGCAAGCCAACATGCCTCGACTACAACACCCCATCCCGGAAGACGAAAAATATTCGTTCAGCCAGATTGCTATATTGAGTCTGGTTTATTCTCTGACCTTTGGATCTGAATTGGCGGTTATTTCAATATTCCCGCAGTTTTTGCAAAACACGTTTTCCTTGACCGTGCAGGTTGCGGGAGCACTGGGTTCAAGTTTTGCCATCATGAACCTGATCACCCGGCCCGGAGGCGGATGGGTTTCAGACCGGTTCGGCAGAAGGCGCACACTTTTTATTTTAGTTCTGGGATCAAGCCTGTGTTACTGGGGTATGGGGGGAATGGACAGTAGCTGGTCTCTCACCTCCACCCTCCTGCTTTCAGTGACCTGCTCCATTTTTCTACAAGCCGGAAATGGCGCATGTTTTGCGGTGATTCCTCTGATCTCTCAACGCCTTACCGGGAAACTGGGCGGGCTGGCAGGAGCCTATGGCAGTGTCGGGGCGGTTATTTTTCTCACCCTGTTCAGCTTAGTCACCCCGCAGACGTTTTTTAAAATCATCGCTGGCTACGCTTTTCTGGTATTCTTAGGCCTGTTTTTTTTAAAGTCATTTACTTCATCGCAAAACAACAATTAAAGGAGTCACTTTTCATATGGGATTCACCTGTGGCCTTGTCGGCCTCCCCAATGCGGGGAAATCAACCTTGTTCGGTGCGTTGACACGCACCAAAGCCCTGGCGGGGAATTATGCGTTCACCACCATTGAACCCAATAGTGGCATTGTACCGGTTCCCGATGAACGTCTGGATACCATCACCCACTACGTCAAGACCAAAAAAATTGTTCCCACAACCATGGAGTTTGTTGACATCGCCGGGCTCATCAAAGGGGCATCCAAGGGGGAAGGTCTGGGCAATAAGTTTCTCGGTCACATCCGTGAAGTGGATGCCATCGCCCATGTCGTGCGCTGTTTCGAGGATGGAAATGTCCCTCATGTCAGCGATGTCATCGATCCTGTTTCCGACATAGACACCATCAACACCGAACTGATAATCTCCGACATAGAATCCCTCGATCGCCGAAAGACCAAGATTGAAAAGTTGGCGAAATCCGGAGACAAGGAAGCCCGCATGCAAGTAGAAGTGCTCGCCAGGTTGTCCGAAGCCCTTGATCAAAACCAGCCGGCACGAACTGTTACCGGTTTCAATGACGAACAGGAACAGTACGTAAAAAGCCTGACTCTTTTGAGCGCCAAACCGGTTCTTTATATCTGCAATGTCATGGACCCCGGTGATACGGAAAATGAACTGGTGCAGAAGGTTAAAATAATTGCCGAACAGGACGGCTCATCTGTGGTGGCTCTGGCAGGAAAAATTGAAGGCGAAATTATGGAGATCGAAGACCCCGAGGAACAAAAGATGTTTATGGAAGAAATGGGGCTGACCGAAACCGGACTCGACCGCATGATCTCCGCTGGGTATAGATTACTCGATCTCGCCACCTACTTCACGGCAGGAGAAAAAGAAACCCGGGCCTGGACGATCCCCAAAAATGCGAAAGCCCCGGTAGCCGCAGGAGTGATCCATAGCGATTTCGAAAAAGGGTTCATCCGTGCTGAAGTTTATAGCCTGGAAGACCTGATTAAATATGAATCAGAGGCGGCCATCAAAGATGCCGGAAAGCTCCGAGTTGAAGGAAAAGAATACGTCGTTCAAGACGGTGACATCATGCATTTCCGTTTTAATGTCTGACTAGCTTTCTACCATCTGCCAGGTGCATGAAGGTGAAAGTAGAATAGCGAACGGGGTGTCGTCATTAATTCCTCTCCCCTTGTGGGAGAGGTTAGGTGAGGGGTAATAAAAATCTCTTCCAAATCTTCCGCAAGAAAACTTCGAAATAACGCCACAGATGCAGAAATCAAGTTGTGGTCTGCGCTTAAAAATCGCCAACTTGGGAGCTTTAAGTTCCGCCGTCAATCTCCAGTAGGAAAATACATTGTCGACTTCATCTGCCATGAAAATTGTCTGGTCATCGAAGTAGATGGCGGTCAGCATATGGAATCATTAAGGAAAGATGATGAACGTACTGCGTGGTTACAGTCACAAGGTTATCGAGTTATTCGGTTTTGGAATGATCAAGTATTGAAAGAAACTGAAGTGGTTCTTGAGGAGATTCTACGAGTATTGAATCAGTTGAACCAAAGGTGAATTTTTATCCCCCTCATCCCAACCTTCTCCCACCAGGGGAGAAGGAGAAATACAGTTTATAGGGAAAAATGCTTGCCCTCTGCAATTTATAAAAAAATTGCACTAAAATAAGGCCTGTATAACATCAAAAGAGTTAACCTTTCACGCTAATAAAGTATACTTTTATGGAAATGGCTATATTCATTACCGCAGTTGCAGCTTTGTTTACTGGGTTAGCTAGTATTTTTATGATTTTTGAGATGAAGGAACAAAAAAGAGCTATTTCAAGTCCCGCTTTAAAACTGATATCAAAAAATTGTAGGGCCATTCACAAAGATAGCTTCTGGCAGTGGGATATAGAGGATATTCATGGTTTACCTCTGGAGTTTATTAACTTTGGTGCTGGTGTTGCTTACAATGTTTCGATTAATTGGCTTATTGAGGTTGAAGAACTTTTAAAAATAATTAACCAGTCCGATTCCGTTGATTTGGTTGGTTCAAATATTGGCGGGATGCTTGAAATAGGTCGCTCTTTTCACAATACAAAGTTGCAAAATATTAGAAAATTTGACGCTATCCCAGCCTATCAAAGGAATGATATGAACCGGGTTCCTATTCCGAAATATTATGTATGTGCCTTCGAGGAGTTCCTAGACTTGGAAGTATTTGACAACGAAAACATGAAAACATCCGATTGGTCCTCGTTTCCCTGCATTATGGCTGATGTTAGTTACGAAGATATTAATAAAAATATAGAAAAGAAAAGATTCAAGATTACTTTTGATATAATTTCTATACTGCATGGAGGGTCTAAAGAAATTGATGTCGATGTTATAGTCAAGGAGTTATAGTGTAAACAATCGGGTCATTAACTCCGGCATCTTCAAAACCCTTCAAGCACCGCTGGCAACTGTTGCACATGCCGTAAGCTTTCCCGGCGCCTCCTGGGTTATAACAACTATGGGTCATGCCTTCCAACCAGGCACCAGGCAACGTGGGGTTTTTGCTGCCAATGCGTCCAAAACGTTATCCGTCACAAGGTCGGCCATTTTATCTCTTGTCTCATGACTGGCACTGCCGATGTGCGGGAGCAACATCAGGTTCTCCAACTCGGTCATGCCTTCGGTGAGTGCGGGTTCGTGTTCATAAACATCCAGTGCCGCGCCTGCAATTCTGCCTTCTCTCAGCGCTTCGACCAGGGCTTTATCATCCACCACTTTACCTCGGGCGGTATGGATGAAATAAGCCGTGGGCTTCATCATTAAAAATTGTTCTTTCCCTATCATGTGTTGAGTCTGTTCAGTCAAAGGAGCGTGAACGGTGACAAAGTCGGATTGCCGGAGCAATTCTTCCAACGGCGTGTAGACCGCGTTCAAGGCTTGTTCTTTTTCTTTCGGCAACCGGTTTCGGTTGCAATAGAGAACCCGCATGCGAAAACCCGAAGCCCGGCGAGCGACCGCCGATCCGATTTCACCGCACCCAATTATGCCCAGGGTTTTTCCATAAACATCACCCCCCAGAAACATTTTTGCCTGCCAGCCCTTGAACCTGTTTTCGCGGGTGAAGCGGTCGGCAGGAACAAGGCGCCTGCTTGCCCCCAGTATCATCGCCCAGGTTAAATCGGCAGTGGTTTCATGCAGGACTCCCGGAGTATTACTCACCCAGATGCCCTTTTTAGCGGCATACGCCACATCAATATTGTTGAATCCGGCTCCATAATTGGCAATGAGCTGCAAATCCGTCGCACAATCAATAATGTCCCGGTCAATCTTGTCCGATAAGTAAGTGACGATCACCGCGCTTTCTGAAGCGTATTTCTTCAGGTCTTCAGCTGTGGGCGGATTTTCAGTCTGGTTGGTGCGTAAGTCGCAATGTGGCGCCAGTTTTTCCAACGCGGCTTCGGGAAACATATTGGTCACGGTAACGATGGGCATCACGCCGTCCTTTCAAATTTCTGTGGTAAAATTAAGAGCCTAATATTAAAGGAAAAAGTTGTTCAATCCCATGAAAATTTTATTCCTCGTCCCACCCGAAACCATTTCTCTCGAATCTTCCGTGCCCAAAGCACTGGAGGGTGGTAAAGGCTATTATCCGAAGCTCGGGCTTCTCTATGTCGCCGCTTACTACGAGCGCGAAACCGGGAACACCGCAACCTTCATCGATTGCCCGCCGGAAAATGTTTCGGAAGAAGCACTGCTTGCCCGTGTCCGGGAAGTTAAACCAGATATGGTCGCCATGAGCATCATGACTTTCAATTTGCTCGATGCATTGCGCACCGCAAAGGTACTGAGACAAGAGCACCCAAATTTAAAAATCTGCCTCGGCGGACCTCATGTTAACTTATACCCAAAAGAAACTCTCAACCTTCCGGAAATCGATTATGTGGTTTTCGGCGAAGGAGAAAAAATATTTTCCCGTCTGGCCCTGGCTCTGGAAAAGGATGTAGAACCTTTGTCGTCCATTAACGGCCTGGGCTGGAAACAAGGTGATGTCTCGCATATCAACCTGCCAGAAACCGAGCTTCTTGACCTTGATGAATTGCCTTTTCCCGCCCGCCACCTTGTCGATGTTTCAAGCTACCAGCATATTATTGGAGAGGGCCGACAGTTCTTCACCATTCAGGCGACAAGAGGGTGCCCGGCGGCTTGCACCTTCTGCGATATTCGCAAAACCAAGTTCCGCATCCGCAGCCCCGAAAGCGTCGTCGATGAAATTGAAGAACTGGTCAAAATGGGAGTGGACGATTTGTTTTTTGTCGATGACACCATTACCATAGACAAGAAAAATGTTTTGGCAATTTGTAAGCTGATTATCGAGCGGGGAGTCAAAATAAATTTCAAAATTTCTGCCCGGGTGGATACCATCAACCCTGAAGTTGTGGCCGCACTCAAACAAGCCGGATGTTACCGCATTCATTTTGGCATAGAGTCCGCAACCCCGAAACATTTGCAGTATCTGCAAAAGGGACAAACACTGGAGAAAGTCGAACGTGCAATCAAAATGACACGTAAAGCTGGCATCGGATTCTTCGCCTACATGATGATCGGCATACCTCACGAGACTAAAGAAGAAATGTTTGCCACCGTAGAGTTTGCAAAAAAACTTAAGCCCGATTATGCGCAGTTTTCCATCTGCACACCTTACCCAAAGGTTGAACTCTATTATCAAATGTTGAATGAAGGAATCGTTCCAGAAGATTATTGGCAGAAGTTTGCCGAAAACCCCAGCCCTGATTTTAAAATCAAATTCTGGAACAAAGATTTTACCGAAGAAGAATTACGTGAGATTCAGGACGAATGCCATGCCCGGTTCTACCGCAGCCCCACCTACATCATGAAGCAAATCACCCAGTTAAAATCATGGGCTGACTTCACTGCCAAAGCCCGTATGGGAAGCAAAATTCTCACCAGTCGGCTAGGCATTTAGGGGCATAAAGAATCCAACTGTGTTTTACTCAAAAATTTTAGTAGGTTTGCCGTCGATGCTGGTCTGGTTTTTTTCTTTCCAGTAGTTTTTCACTCCATCATCACCAATTTTTTTCGTCCAATAAACCAGATCGCCTCGATCTTCCTGATACTGAAAGTTTGGAACCGCGAACCCGCAGGAGGTCTGTGCAGAATCGACATCCAGCAGAAATATCTGTCGCGAACCGGGATACTCCGGAAACAACGCGATCCACTTCGCCCATTCCTCATCTCTGGGATGAATGGCGCGGGCTTTTCCGTAGACTCTTAATATCAGCGGTTTCCCCTCAAACGAGCAGAACATAAGGGTCATGCGAGATTGTTCCAGCAAATGCGCAGCAGTCTCATTGCCGCTACCCGTAAGGTTGAGCCAGATCAACTGATTTGCGTTGAGAATTTTAAGACTGTCCATACCCTTGGGAGACACATTGACACGACCATCAGATGCCGCTGTGCCGACAAAAAATATTTTCTGGGCCGCGATAAACTCCTGCAGTTTTCCATCCAGTTCCGTATAGAATTTACTCAAAGTTTAATGAACCTCCCTTCATAAATATTGTAAAATTAAAGTAATCTATTTAAAGGACAAAATCCAGACAGGAATTCAGAAACCGCATGCTTAAAATTAACGAAATTTATGCCAGCATCCAGGGGGAATCGTCTCACACGGGACTACCTTGCGTTTTTATCCGGTTAACAGGTTGCAACCTGCGGTGCACTTGGTGCGACACCGCCTATGCATTTCATGCAGGAAAGGACCTCACAATGGAAGAAACAATGCAAAAGGTAGAAACATTTGCTCTACCACTGGTCGAAATCACAGGAGGGGAACCCTTAATGCAGGAAGATGTTTATCCTCTTATGGACGCACTTCTGCAAAAAGACTATCAGGTCATGCTGGAAACAGGCGGGGCTCTGTCGATCGAAAAAGTCCCGGAAAAAGTCATAAAAATTCTCGACATCAAATGCCCCGGAAGCGGCGAGGACAAAAAAAACCATTTTGAAAACCTGGAATTGCTTGCTCCGCATGATGAAGTCAAATTCGTCCTTCTTGATCGTGCCGACTATGAATGGAGCCGTGACTTGTTACAAAAATACAATCTGCCCGCCTCCGTTCAGGTTTTATTCTCTCCTGTTTATGACAAGCTCGACTTGAAAGACCTCTCTAAATGGATTCTTGAAGACCGTTTGCCGGTGCGTCTGCAGACCCAGCTCCACAAAGTCATCTGGAGCAAAAAGGCTATCGGCGTGTGAGGTCTCCCCGTCCATGAATGTCATTGCTAACCCATCAAAAGTCCTTGCCTTTTTCCTATGAAGACCAGCAACTCCAGCAGGATTCTGCAAAAAAAATTACTGGAATGGTATGACGAAGAAAAAAGAGAGATGCCTTGGCGGAACGACCGGAATCCTTACCGTATTCTTGTTTCGGAGTTCATGTTGCAGCAAACTCAAGTGAAGACAGTCATCCCTTATTTTGAACGGTGGATGAAATCGTTTCCCACTCTGCAGAAACTGGCAAGGGCCAGGGAGTCTACTATTTTAAAACATTGGGAAGGCCTGGGTTATTATTCCCGCGCCCGCAATTTGAAAAAGACCGCACAAATAATCCTGCAAGATTATTCCGGAAAAGTCCCTGATTCTATGGAAGAAATCCTGAAACTTCCCGGAGTCGGTCGTTACACAGCCGGAGCTGTTCTCAGCATTGCCTTCGGCCACAAAGTTCCCGTGCTTGATGGCAATGTCAAAAGAGTTTTGTCGCGGCTCCTTCTTCTCAAGGAAAACGCAGGGACTAGGAAATCAGAAAACATATTATGGGAAGCTATGGAAAACATTCTTCCTGAAACTGGGGCCGGCAACTTCAATCAGGCTTTCATGGAACTGGGTGCCACAGTATGCCTTCCCAAAAATCCTCTTTGTCTACTCTGCCCACTGAAGCAAAACTGCAAAGCACAAAAAGCCGGAAAACAGAATCTTTACCCACCTCAAAAGCAAAAAACTCCTTCCATAAAAATTGAAGTCAGTGCCGCAGTCATTTTGCGACGAAACAATATCTACATCCAAAAAAGGAAAGTCGGTGGGCTGATGGGCGGATTATGGGAGTTCCCCGGAGGCAAATTTGAATCCGGCGAATCGCCTGAACAATGCCTGCACCGTGAAATCAATGAAGAGTTGGGGGTGTCTCTCCATATCGATGAAAAGCTCATGGTCATCAAGCACAGCTATACCCGCTTCAGGGTCACCCTGCATGTTTTCCTTTGCCGTATCCGCTCAGGCCGAGTTTCACCGACCCAGAGCGATGAATGGAGCTGGGTGAAGGCAAAAGAGCTAGACACGTATCCTTTTCCAGCCGCCAATGTTAAAATCATTAAGAGCCTGATGAATAATGAGTCTTAAACCTTTGCTAACGCCATGACCCCAGGAACCCAAGCCATAATTATTGGTGCAGTCGCCAACTTACTGCTTTCCGTTTTCAAATTTGCTGGAGGAATTTTGGGAAACAGCGTTGCCCTGGTGGCAGATGCCATCCATTCACTTTCCGATTTGGTGACAGACATCATTGTCCTGTTCACCCACCGAATAGGTCAAATGCCGCAGGACGAAGATCATCCTTATGGACATGGACGGGCAGAGACAATTGGGGCCGCCGTTATCGGCGTGGTCATCATCGTGACCGGTATAGGCGTCATTTATGAAACCTGGCAAGTGATCAACGAAGACTTTGGGCCCGCGCCGGGCTTGCTAGCAGCCATTGCGGCGATACTTTCCATTATCATTAATGAAGGACTTTTTCATTATACCCTCAGAATTGGGGAGGCAATGCAGAGCCCCTCTTTAATCGCCAACGCCTGGCATCATAGATCTGATGCCATTTCATCTATCGCGGCTTTAATCGGTATCATCGGAGCAGGGCAGGGGTTTCCTTTCATGGACCCTCTGGCAGGAGCCATAGTTGGCGGCATGATTGTGAAAGTCGGCATCGACATAACCCGGCAAGGGGTGCGGGACTTGATGGATACGGCCTTGAGTGATGAACACACTATAAAAATCCATACTATTCTAAAGGCTATCCCTGAGGTTCTTCACTTTCATGATTTACGTAGCCGTGTCATTGGCGGAGAGTTCCTCATCGACGTACATATTCTCGTTGACCCCGAAATGACAGTCACAGAAGGGCACCGAGTTGCAGAAATCGCACGGCGCAACCTCATCAAGGCTTTCGACAATATTCAGGACGTGCTCGTTCATGTTGATGGCGAACCCGATGCAGAAGTCGAGGCCATCTATCCCATCACGAGAAAAGAGCTGATCGAAATTGCCCGGCCTTTGATTTCAGAACTTGAGGGAAGTATTTCGCAGCCCGAAATTCGGGTGCATCATATCAAGGGAAAAAATATTGTGGATGTCTTTATAAAGATCAACGCGAAGCAAAGTATGGAAGGCTCCCACGCTCTGGTGGCAAACATCAAATCCAAGCTTGAGACCGCTCCACAAATCGATCAGGCCCGGATCTATCTCGATCTCAACTCCTAGCCGGAGGGGCAAATAGCCAAGGCTTATTCTGCCGAGATGACTCTTTGCTCCCCAGAGGAGTTAATGCTATTTACTATCTGACGTTGTCCGGCGAGCAATTTTTTTCAAGGTATCACCCTCCCATTCAACGTCCAGTCGAGGACGTCCTTTATAAAGACCTTTTTGAAAAGCATAACCATAAATTAAAGGCAAAGAGACACTGGGCTCAACAAATGCCATGCTGTGAGTTGCCTCTTTATTGACTTTGCCCCACGACTGCGCCTCGGCCAACGTACTGCCACTCAGCCCACCCCAATGAGGTGAGTCAGTAGTCACCTGCAAGGCATACTTGTGCCCGCCGGTATCCTTGCCGAAAATATATGCCATCACCACCGAATCGTTGATGTAATTTTTTGGCACACCGCCCGCGACATAAAAGGCCGCTGTGCGGGTTGAGTTCACCACAATCTGGGTGAGTTCATAATTGTCACGAATGGAATCTATAGTAATAGGCTCACGCCCCGCTTTACGAGCCTGATAGTAATGCTGTGTCAATCCTATTCCCAGACTGGAGTCGTTAATAGCTGGACAAAAAACCGGCACATTATTTTTCCGGGCGGTGACAAGAATGGACTCCTCATCATCTATGGTTTCGGAAAGCCGGGAGATAAAGTCTCTGCTGGAATAATTTCCCGGTTCCAAAGTATCGGCGAACTTTCCTACCAGCGTATCGTCATCAACAAATAATTCATCATCAACATAAGTGTCATAAATCCGATTGATGAAGAGTTCCCGCAGTTGCGTGTCATCGGCGTTTGGGCTGCCATAATAATGACCGCCGCCGAGAGCGTTGTAATAATCCTGAAATAAAATCGCTCCGGTGGAAACAATCACATCCACCATATTGTAATGCACCATATCGCGGATGATTTTTCTCAGTCCCGCCGCAATCAGTGGACCCGCCAACCCCAGAATAATAGTGGGTTTTTCTTCATCCTGAAGCATTGTCCCAAATATCTTGGCGCATTGCCCGAGGTTTCTAGCCTGAATGGAAGCCGATTGAAACGATTCTACCAAATCACCCACATCATTAATCTTTTCAAAGTCCACCGGAGAAATCCGGGTATTTAAAATCTCTTTTTTCTTCTTCTTCTTGCCGTCATCCAAGGATTCAGGCATTACGACATCTTTATACTCCATGTTCTTCTCCCTGGTTGGAAATTGAAAAAAGGAATCATAACGCCCTAACCTGATCACGTCAACCCACTAGCTCCGCCACTAGACATGGGGGCCAACTGGCAATGGCTTTTGTTGACAAACAGACAGTTTCCCCAGATCAATGCCCTGCACCCTTTACGAGGGTAAATGAGCAATAACTCATCGAGCCGAGACAGCTCTTTGCTTGCAGAATGAGTCATTGCCAGTTGGCCCCGCGCCTAGCGGTTATAGGCGAGAGCATAAACCTTGCGAGTGGGTCTTGGTATCCACATTTTCGATACTCTCGATAATTTTCCCATCTTCCCCGATCACATAGCTAATGCGGGCCGCATATTGCTCTTCGGCACTTTTTACCGCGTGATAACCTAGGGCAATTTCCCGGTTCACATCGCAAAGCAGAGGATAAGGAAAGGAGAATTTTTCTGCAAAGGCTTTGTTGTCTGCCTCATTATCCAAGCTGACTCCAAAAATCTGGACGTTTTTTTCCTCAAAACTTTTAAAATCATCACGAAACCCCTGGCCTTCCATAGTGCAACCGGGAGTATCGGCTTTGGGGTAGAACCAAAGCACAATTTTTTTCCCTCGGTAATCCTTCAGGTTGACAGTGTTTCCGTTATGATCTTTCACAGAAAAATCGGGTGCATCGGTTCCGGTTTGTAACATTGTTCTTACTCCCTGAATAAGGTTGAATTTTATTTTCTGAACAGGTATTAGACGCTCGAAGAGCGTTCAGGGAGCAGATTTTTCAGGGCTTCAACAATAATTAAATCTTCAAACTTCCGGGAATAGTTTCGCTGCAATGCTTTCGCCCAACACCAGGTCTTCCGGGCGGGTGATCTTGAGGTTCCACTCGGATCCATCCACAACCCGCACCTCCTGCCCCAGATATTCAATCAAAGCTCCTTCGTCCGTACCATAGAAGGAATCTCTCTCGGCATTACGAAAAGCCTCGCCGAGCAAATCATAACGAAAGGCCTGCGGAGTTTGAATGCGCCATAGGCCCTCGCGCTCCACGGTACGCTGAACCTTACCGGAAGCATCAATCTGTTTGATGGTGTCGTTGACGGGAATGGCTGTGATCGCCGCGCCAAATTTTTCGGCGACATGGATCGTTTCCTGAATCATTTCCTTCGACAAAAAAGGACGCACACCATCATGAACCAGAACAATATCCGTATCCGCAGGAAGAGCCTGATACCCGTTAAAAACAGAGTCCTGTCTTTTTTCACCACCCATGACAACTTGTTTCACAATCGGGGGGTGCTCCAGCCAATCGGCGCGGGTATTTTCCAACTCCTTCTCAGGAACCACCAGAACCAGAGAATCAACGAGGCCTGATTCCTGAAACGTTTTCAAGGTGTAATGCAGGATAGGTTTCCCCCTCAACGCCTGAAACTGTTTTGGAACCGCTCCTCCCATTCGGGTTCCCTGGCCTCCTGCTGGAATGATCGCGCATACTTTCATATTTGGCTATTCAAATAGGTGTTCAAAAAGTTCCGCAAGGTTTTTCACAAATAATAACTCAATATTTTTATCCGGGAGGTTCTTTATTTTTTTTGCAGAATACGGGATGACGCACCGTTTGAAACCAAGCCTTCTGGCTTCAATAATTCGAGCATCCAATTGCATGACCGAACGGACTTCTCCCGTCAAACCCACCTCCCCGACCAGCACAGTTAGCGGGTCTACAACCTTGTCACGAAAACTTCCCGTAATGGCAGCCACGACCGCCAGATCCAGAGCGGGCTCGGTAATTTTCATTCCTCCTGCCAGATTGACAAAAATATCTTCGCCCTGTAACTGAAGCTCCATTCGTTTTTCAATAATAGCGATCAACAAAGACATGCGGTTATGATCAAAACCCGTGGCCATTCTTCTAGGCATACCTATGGAGGAAGACGTGCTGACCAGGGCTTGAACTTCAACCAGTAAGGTGCGGCTTCCCTCAAGGGTTGCCGCAATGGCGGAACCCGATGAATTCTCAGGACGTTCTGATAAAAACCATTCTGACGGGTTTTCCACCGGCACCAATCCTTCTGGTGCCATTTGAAACACTCCAATTTCCGGAGTGGGACCAAACCGGTTTTTAGTTGTTCTCAGGGCCCGGTAAGCATGGCCTCGCTCGCCTTCAAAATAAACCACCGTATCCACAATATGCTCTAAAGATTTAGGGCCGGCTATCGCCCCATCTTTATTGATATGACCGATCAAAAGGGTTGGCAGACCACGGTGCTTGATGAACTGGAAAATTTTGAATGCTACTTCCCTAACCTGGCCTATGCTTCCCGGAGCGGATTGCAAGTCTGACGTATAAAAAGTTTGCACCGAATCTAACACCAGCACATCGGGCTCAACCTTCTCTACCCAATGAATAATATCTTCCACACAAATCTCGGAGCAAACCAGAAGGTTCTCAGACAACGCATCGAGGCGTTCAGCGCGAAGCTTGATCTGAGAACCCGATTCTTCTCCAGAAACATACAGAACTTTTTTCCCAAGCCGAGCCAAATGGCCCATGCTTTGTAAAGTGAGGGTAGACTTCCCGATACCCGGCTCTCCGCCAATCAGGATGAGCGAGCCTTCGACCATACCTCCACCGAGAACCCGGTCAAACTCTCCGATGCCGGTGGTTAAACGATTTTCAACAATCGACTGAACTTCCGTAATTGGGATTAATACTGAGGAGTTTGAGCTTCGTTTAGAGGTTCGCGAAGCTGATGGCTGGCGTGAGGCCTCTTCGACAAAACTGTTCCAAGCCATGCATTCAGGACACTTTCCCATCCACTTCGGGATCTGGTGTCCGCATTCCTGACAGATAAAAATAGTAGTGGTTTTAGCCATAATGAGGCAAAGCAGTAGGGGTCAGCAATCGGTCAAGTTTCATTTTTGTTGCCCGGCCAGCCTGTTGACCGCCGACTTTATTTGGGGCTAGGACTTAATTTACCAAGAGTTTTTTTAATGTCATCGTTTCGTGAAATGTTGACATTCGCTTTTCGGCGTAGATCGGCGAGTGCTTCGCTGATTTTTTTCTGATTTTCCACGAAATCGGCTTGGGCCGTTTGCAAAGCCTTCTGCTCTTTTTGCATATCGCTCAATGTCTTGGCAACAGGGTCCAGCTTTGCCTGTTCCTTAACGATTGTCTTGAGAATTTCAATCAGGCGCGAGAGCTTCTCATTCGCAAGATCCACCTTGGTGGTGCGGGCATCTTCTTTCTGTGCCGAATCCTTCAACTGCCCAGTCACCGAGCTTTCCAGTTCTGTGGAATGGGCAGCAAGCTTTGAGGAAAGGTCTATAAGCTTGTTGAACTTTTCATCTGCTAATTTATCGAACTCCCGGGCCTGCTCCATATCTGCTTTGAGAGTGCCAAGCACGGCATCAGATGCTGTGTTTTGAGTTTGCAAGGCTTTCAGGCTTTCTGCCAGCTTATTAGTTTTTTCATCCGCAACGATCAGGTTTTTGTTCGTGACAACCACGGCCGTTTGGAGCTCGGCGATCACCGAATGGTTGTCTGCCATATTTTGTTTCGTCGCCACCAGGCTCTCCTGAATGACACCCATCTCCTCCTTGATAGTATCCAGCAAGGACTTGGTTTTCAGCCCCTGCTTCAGACTTTTCTGGAGAATTTCGATCAAGCCCTGATTCAACTGCTGATTTTTAGCGGAAAAAGCTTCCAGACTTTTCTGGGTATCCTTATTGGCCTGAGCCAATTGATCCATAATTATCTTCCGGTTTGTCCGGTTTTCCTCAGCCATAGCCGGAATGACATCCTTGCGAAAAAGGGCAATGGTGTCATCGAAACCTTTTTTAGTCGTGGCGCTTTGTGCTTCAAGTTGTTGAACAACCTTACCTAAAGTTTCCTGATTTGCCTTAGAGAACTCTTGGAAATTAGATCTACTGGAATTCCCTAATTCTTCCATATCCTGCTTTAATCCTTCTTTGAGCAGACCCAGAGTTTTGTTTTGTTGGTTAAGTTCACTCAAAACCTGATTTTTAACTTCCGCCTGTAAGTCATCCAGCTTGGTATTGGTTTTATTCAGGCCGCTCAGGGTTTCGGATTTATTCAACTCCACTACCCCTTGAAGTTGCGGCACCGTATGCTTGATCTCTTCTATTTCGCGCAGCATATTTCCTAAATAGTTTTTCAAACTATCCATTTCCTTGGTCTCCAGAGTCACCAACCTGTGGTTGATTTTTTTCAACTCAAGAAAAACTTTTTTCCAGTTTTCTTCATCTGACCCAAAAAGCTGGGCAAATGCAGTAACAGGGGACAGGAGTATCAGAACCAATAAAAAAGAAAATGTGCCGGTGAATTTTGCCCTCATGGATTCTGCTCTTTCTTTAAAAACCTGTAGTTATTGTTTGCAAATTCTTTTATCACAAAAAAACAAAGCCGCGCCGGGGACGAAACCCCAACGCGGCCTTATTATATACGATTCCATCCTGAATCGTTAGAACCAGAAAATGGTTATTTTGAAACCATGAAATGCGCCCGCCGATTCTGGTACCAGCAGCTTTCATCGCTGTTAAAACAGAAAGGCTTCTCTTCGCCATAGCTTATGACATGCACATTGCGGGATTCTACACCTTGAGACACCAGATATTGTTTGGTGGAATGAGCGCGACGTTCACCCAGAGCAATATTATAATTATTGGTGCCTCTCTCATCACAATGACCCTGAACTTCTACATGCAAGCCCGGATTGCTTTTGAGGAAGTCGGCATTCTCCTTAAGAATGGTTTTGGAATTACCGTCCAGGTCATATTGGTCAAATTTAAAGTGAATATCCTTTAAATCGGCCGTTGTCTGGAAAGACTGCAAGCGAGATTCTTGAATACCTGAGTCCGCGGACCCTGAAGAACCAGAACCACCAGAACCACCAGAACCACCAGAACCACCAGAACCATCAGAACCACCATCAAACGGATTGGTGCCAAAAGAACCGTTTGAGCCATTTCCTATATTTGCCTGACCTGAAGCATTCGAATCTCCGTTGCCGGAGTCTCCAAAAGAAGACCCTCCTGAACCGTTTTCTAAAATAGGCTCTTCGCTGAAGAAACCCTCTGCCGAACCGCCTGTAGCACCGAAGTCTTTTTCTGATGCGGAAGCCGTAAACTCTGTTTCTTCACTTGCATTGCCGGAGGTTTCGATCTCCGGTGGCATCAGCTGTTTCGAGCAAGCCGTTGTTAAAAAAACACAAAGTACTGTGGTGATGATTGCTTTCCAATTCATAGATCTCATATTGTAATCCTCGCCTAAAATTTTTCCCCGAAATTTATCAAACCAAACCATAATTTATTAAACCAAATAGTGCTTTCCGTAAACTAATAGTGCCTTCTACCGACAAAGTGGAACTAAGTTTCAGAATCTATTGTTCTTAAAAATTTATCGTGTACGAATATCATCCTATAATTATATTAAAATTACAACAAAAATATAGAGACTCCTGTAATTTCGTTGTAACCACCGATATTCTAAACGTTTTGTTTTTAAAGACAGAAGCATTAAAAAGGGGTATGTAAAAATGGTAAGGGATACTGATGTGAATGGCAACCCTTAATTCAATATTTTTTTACCCGGAGTGTAACTTAGTCTCTAGTGAGTGAGTGTTACTCAGTGCCTGAAGTGAGGGGACCAGGCAGGGCTATGCCCTTGACCCGAGAAAGTCAATTGTCTTGCTTCGCCAGTGTCCACTTTCTGGATAAAGAGGTTGTGCCGATCATTTTCTCGCTTGCGATAGATGATGAATCGGCCATCGGGAGACCAACTGGGTTGTTCACAACTGCCAGAGCCTCTGGTCAAGAGGTGGCTCTTATGCTTGTTTAGGTCATATATTCTGATTTGAAACTTTCTTCCCACTCTTGATGTGTAGGCAATTTGATCTCCATTGGGGGACCATGCCGGGTTATCGTTATAACTAGAACCGAAAGAGATGCGGGTCACCTTGGACTGATCCCCTTTAACAGAATCCATTATATAAATTTGCGGGGCTCCGGTTCCTGATCGGTCGGAGGTGAAAGCAATTTTTTTCCCATCCGGAGACCATGTGGGGGATGTATCAATATTGAAATGGCGGGTTAAACGTTCCAGCTTGCGTTCTCTATTCAAAATATAAACTTCGGAATTCTGGTCCCTGCTTAACACCAGGGCAATCCTCTGCATATCTGGAGACCATGCTGGCGCGGCATTCAGGCCCGGAAGACGGTGGAGAGTCTGCCTCTGCTTGCCGGTAGTATCAATCATGATCAAATCAGGGTTATGCGCCGCGTACGAGGTGTAAACTATCCAGTTAGCATCTGGAGACCATGCCGGACTGAGGTTCACCGTATGGTCATGGGTCACCCGCCTCAGGTTGTGCCCGTCAAAATCTATCAGATAGATTTCCTTGCCTGCGTTTTCCTGATTCAGAAAAGCGATCTGGGTTTGGGAGATGCCTCGTTTCCCTGTCAACTGCATGACAACTTCATCGGCAAATCGATGAATAGTCTTTCGAAGCAAGTCTCTCGAAGACTTATAACGTTTACCGAGCAGGAACCGTTTATTCACCGCATCATAAAGTCGAAACGTCAAAACCTGGCCTTTTCCATTCGCCACAACACTGTATTCGGTTTTAATGAGCCACTGGGCTCCTACCTGATGCCAGCTTCGATAGTCCACTTGAGAACTCGAGCGCTCCATTTTCTCCAACTCCTCAAACACGGGCTCTTGAAGAGGAGAAAACCATTCGGAAAGCACCAAATCCTTTTTCAGAATCTTTTTTGCTTCCTTGGCGCTACCCATATTATCCACACCTTTTACAACAAAATCCGTAATCGCCAAGGTGACTTTTTTTCGCGTTGCAAGTTCCAGATCAATGCGGACCTCAGATTCCGCCCAACCAGTCCGGGTTGGCAACAACATCAGGACCATTACTATCAGGGATAAATAGAAACCCGGTTTATTTGTCTTTTGGAACATATTTGAAATATATATTTATATGAAGGTTAGACATCTTTAACTCCACGGGGAATTCAGGGAAAGGCACCGAATCCAGTACCGCCCTGACAGCCAGAGTATCCAAGGCTTCCACGCCGGAGCTTTTTTTGACAAAGGGCTTATCGATATTTCCATGAGGGAAAATAAAAAAGGACACCACCGTTTCCTGATTATGCTCTTCGGCTAAAGGTTCCCGCCAGTTTTTATAAATTTTATCCTGAATCATTCCCACATACAACGATTGCACATCTGCACCTGGAATGCCTTCTTTTTTCGCGAACACATAGGAGTCCCCTGTCCCCGACTCCATTGGAGACTTGGAAGTCTTGGGCAAGGTGCGCAATTTACTTTGAAAGCGGGAAGATTCGAGTCTGGCACTGGAAATCTCCACCCTAACAGGTTCAGACTCAACCGACAAAGAACTGAACTTCTCCGCAATGGAATCGAAGGGTTTACTGTCCTTCGGTGTTTTTTCATGGGATTCGGGTTTCCTCGTTTCCACTTTGGCAACAGGCGTAGCATCCAACCGGGCCAACTGTTGCAGTTCCTTGAGTAAATCCACTTCAGAGCTTTTGGGTTTTTCGGAATCTTTTTTTTCGGGAACCGGTTTCTGTGTGCTCTCGATAGAGACTGCTTTGGGGGTTGTTTCGAGAAGACTTTCTTCCAATTTAAGCTCGTCAAAATTATTCAGAATATCTTCATGCAGTAGAACAGGAGCAACAGCCTTTACTTCATGGACCTTTTTATTTTTTAACGTTTCCAGTTCCCGAAAAGTTTCTTCGGTGACAGACTTAACAGGTTTTGTGACCAAGGGTTTATGCTCTGGTTTTTCCAATCGCGCCAACTGGTCCAACTCTTCCACCATGTTTTTTTGTGGTGATACAACCATCTTTGTTTCCAGTTCGCTCAACTCTTCCAGGATTCCCTTGGACTTGGGAGTTTGGATACCGGGCTGCTTGCTGGGTTTGGGAACCGTGATTTTCTTTGTAGCCGGGATTTTTTCAGCCGCTCTCTTTAGCTCGGGCTTTTTGGTTTTTGCTGGGGGCTTTGAACTTTTTTTTGCGGCCGACTTAAAACCAGTAGGTTCACTGACCAGGTTCACCATGAATGCCGGGACTATTGCTTTCTCTGGAAGACGGGGTTTGGGAAGAAACAAAACAGCGGTTAAAAGCAGAAGATGCCCAAAAACAGAAAACACGAGCATTTGGTTAAAGTCAATAGACTGCGAAAACTGGATTTTCATGACGTTGAAGGTTCTGTCACCATTCCAATATTTTGCACTCCGGCCTGCTTGACGGTGGATAAGACGTGCATGACAAAACCATAGTCCAGCGTTTTGTCTGCCCGCAGATAAACGCCACCTTCTTTATTGGATTCGATATACTGCTCTACCTTGCGGGTCAACCCCATCAGGTTCGTCAGCTCCTCCTGCTTCCAGAATATTTTTTTACTGCCCTTTAAAGTAATGGTGGGGATTTCTTTGAGGCTGATAGGGGCAATCGACTCTTTAGGAAGCTGGACTTCCATCCCGTGTTGCAAGAGTGGCGCTGTTATCATAAAAATAACCAGCAACACCAGCATGACATCCACAAAGGGCGTCACGTTAATCTCCGCCAGAAATGGTCTTCGTTGCCTTGGCATAAATATTTTTTTTCAGGGGCTGGAAAAAGAACCGATCACGAAAGATCGAATGACTTTTCTTCTATCGGGTCCCGCACGAAATTTTTTTCCGCCATGTAGACAAAATCCAGCGAAAAATCATCCATAGTAGATGTAAAGAGTACAATTTTGTTATTAAAGTAATTAAAGAAAATAACCGCCGGAATTGCCGCCACTAGCCCCGCAGCAGTCGCGATAAGCGCCTCTGCGATCCCAGGAGCCACACCGCCAATACTGGCTGTGCCCTGCAATCCGATGGATCTGAAAGAATGCATGATTCCCCAAACTGTCCCGAACAATCCAATAAAAGGCGTTGTGCTTCCCGTTGTGGCGAGAAAATCCAGTCGGTGCGACAGCCGTCCCACTTCCAAATTGATGGCTTTATTGAGAGCAAGGCTAATGCCCTTCAAGTCTCTAGGGGTCACTAACTCTCCTCCAGTGGATGGGGGCTTGCCGCTTTTTTTGCGCTCTTTCTTTGCCATCTCCTGAAAAACATAAAGCTCTCGATAACCGGTCAGGAACACCCTGGCCAACGGGCTCGTCCGCAACTCTTTAGAAAAGTTGTAAATATGGGTCAGGTTCTCTGTTTTCGAAAAGGTCTCCAGAAAGCGACCGTCTTCACTTTTTGCCTTGCGATAGGTGTTGTACTTGTTGCAAATTATGGCCCAGGACACAATGGAAAATATCAGGAGCAACAACAGAACACCCTTGGCCATCAGACTCGATTGCATGACCAACTCAACAATGCTTAATGGATTATCAGAAATTACATTTTGCACACAGAACCTCTTCGTGGAAAAAGTGAGGCCCAAAGGCAGGACGCCAAAAGGTATAAGTTAAGTTTCTTCTAATTAAATCAACAATTTACTTTAATTAAATCCCCGGTTTAAGTCAAATATTATTGCTGAGAAAAAACGGGAGGAAATGTAACCGGGGCAAATTCAAACCGGTTGGTGGTGAGTCTGCGATGCCCCATTTACAGAATCATTTCTTCGCCCGCTCCAAATACTCTCTCGATGTGGTCGAAACACGCACCACTTGGCCTATTTGGATAAACTGTGGCACCGTCACAACCAGACCTGTTTCCAGTGTCGCAGGTTTTCCCGAACCGGAAGCGGTAGCTCCTTTCAAAGGAGGATCGGTATCGGTCACTTTGAGTTCCACCGCTTCGGGGAAAGTCACACCAACGGGGCTGTCGTCACAAAACTCAATCTTTACCTTGGCATTGGGCAAAAGAAAAGCCTTGTCATCGCCGATGATTTTTTCTTCAAGAAACGTCTGCTCATAAGTTTCGCAGTTCATAAAGCATAAGCCCGCAGGATCATCGTACAGATATTCCATCTCCACCTGCTCCATTTCGGCGCGTTCTACCGATTCATCGGAACGGAATTTGATTTCTGTTTGCGTTCCGTCCTTTAGTTTTCTAAGCTTGGCCTGCATGGATGCCTGTCCTTTTCCTGGAGTGCGATGTTCGGTCACCATGACACGATATAAATCACCCTTAACCTTGATCACATAACCGGGACGAAGCCCATTACCTTTAACAAAAGCAACCATTCGACAAATTCCCCAAATTTATTGATTTATTGAAGCAGGATAAAACAAGTTTTTTACCCACAGATTCGATGATTATCATAGAGCAGATGGTAAGAATCAAGGAAAATCCCGATCACAACCGGAAAGCCCCAGGAGAGTCAAGAGGATGACATGTCCATTATGTAGTTTTTCAGCCCATTACCTGACCTCCGGAGAGAACCGGGAATACTGGCTCTGTTCCAGGTGCCGGGCAATATCGGTTCCCGCAAGCTTCCATATTTCGCCGGACGAAGAGGTCAAACGCTATCTGGAGCATGAAAACAGCCTTGAGAGCGAAGGCTATGTGCGGATGTTTCAGGAAAAAATTGACATTCTTCAAGCCTACGATATTAAATCGGCATTGGATTATGGCTGTGGGTATGAACCTGTCCTGAAAACCCTGCTGGAAAGACAGGGAATCAAGGCGGATGGATATGACCCCAACTTTTTTCCCGATACGTGTCGGGAAAAATTGTATGACCTGGTCATCTCCACAGAAACTTTTGAGCATTTTAGAACTCCCGCTGAAGAAATCTCGCGCATTGCCGACAGGGTAGTACCGGGAGGGATTCTCGCGATCATGACGCGGTTTTACCCAACGGCAGACAAAGACTTTGCGGACTGGTATTATAAACGCGACCCCACCCATATTATTTTCTACTGTTCCCAAACCTTCCAGTGGATAGCGGAAAATACAGGGTTTAAATTGATCTTCAACAATGAACATGATTTTGTGGTATTAAAGAAACCCGGGCCACGCCCGGGGGGAATAGAGCAATAACTTTTTTTAGCCAGCAAATTGCATGAGTATTCTTAGTCAATGGTTTTAACCCCCCTAATCCCCCCTTGTCAGGGGGGACATTAAATTAATTCCCCCTGATAAGGGGGATTGAGGGGGTTGCGCTTTGGGAATATTTAGGCCGAGAAAACATTTTGCCAGCCAAGCAGAGTTATTGCTCGCTGGCCCCACGCCGAGTGGAGAGAGGAATTATGGCAGGAGAATATATTTTTACCATGCAGGACCTGATTAAACGGTACGGACGCAATGAGGTGCTGAATGGCATCAATCTTAGTTTTTATCATGGCGCAAAAATTGGCATCGTCGGGGAAAATGGATCGGGCAAATCCACCGTGCTTAAAATCATGGCGGGTGAAGACCAGGAGTATGAAGGTCGCGCCCAGCCTTTAAAGGGAACCACGATCGGATTCCTGCCGCAAGAACCGGTTCTGGACGATGATCAAACTGTCCGGGAAAATGTGGAACAGGCTTTTGGGCACATAAAAAAAATGATCGAAGAGTTCAACGACGTCAGCGCAAAAATGGCCGAACCCATGTCGGATGATGAAATGGAAAAAGCCATGGAAAAAATGGGTCGGCTCCAGGACCAAATTGATGCCGCAGATGGATGGGAACTAGACCGGCAGGTGGAAGTGGCGATGGATGCTCTCGTGCTTCCTGCCGATGACCAAAAAGCTGGAACTCTTTCGGGAGGCGAAGCCCGGCGGGTCGCCCTTTGCAAACTGCTCCTGCAAAAACCCGACATGATCCTACTCGATGAACCCACCAACCATCTTGATGCCGAGACAGTGCAATGGCTGGAAGACACGCTCGTAAGCTATCCCGGCAACGTCATCGTCTCCACCCACGACCGCTATTTTCTCGACAACATCACCAAATGGATTCTTGAACTGGAAAGCGGAAAAGGCCGACCGTTTGAAGGCAACTACACTTCCTGGCTGGAACAAAAAGCCGAAATTCTGAGGAAAAGAGAAAAATCCGCTTCGACCTTGCAAAAACGTCTGGAAAAAGAGTTGCAGTGGTTAAAGGAAACTCCCGGCGCAAGGCGCAAACAAAATAAAGGCAGGATCAACGAATACGAAAAACTTTCTGCTCGCAAAGTAGATATGGAAGACAACTCGCTTGAAATCCAGATCGCTCCCGGCCCGCAACTTGGCGAACAGGTGATTGAGGTCGATGCGCTCAGCAAAGCCTATCAGGGGGAAGACCCCATCATCAAGGATCTGACTTTCTCGGTACCTCGGGGAGCTGTGGTCGGGTTGATCGGGCCCAATGGCGCCGGGAAAACCACCTTGTTCCGCATGATCGCCGGGGAAGAACAACCCGATTCAGGAACACTCAAGCTCGGGTCCACGGTAAAACTTTCTTACGTTGATCAACACCGTCACGATCTGAGCCCAGACAACACTGTGTTCGAAGAAATCACCGGAGGCACCGAGCATATCGAAGTTGCGGGGAAGACAATTATTTCCAGAGCCTATGTCGGGCGGTTTAATTTTAAAGGTCCGGATCAACAGAAAAAAGTGGACGAGCTTTCAGGCGGCGAACGCAACCGGGTTCATCTGGCAAAACTCCTAAGAAGAGGCGGAAACGTTCTGCTCCTCGATGAGCCCACCAACGACCTGGATGTAACCACCCTGCGTAATCTCGAAAATGCCATTCTAGATTTCAGCGGCTGTGTCCTGGTCATCAGCCATGACCGGTTTTTTCTCGACCGCATCTGCACGCACCTCCTGGTTTTTGAAGGCAACAGCAAAGTGCGCTGGTTCGAAGGAAACTTCGAAGAGTATCAGGAGAAACGCAAGCAGGAACTGGGAGGCCGCGAAGAAAACCGCCGCTCAAAATACAAAAAACTAACCATCCACTAATCCGGCGAGCCGCCAGGGGCAATGAGAAGGGTGCCATAGCATCTCATGGATCGTCATTGCGAGGAGCCAAAGCGACGAAGCCGTGATGACATTTCACTAGCCTTCGTGCCCGGAACGGGTAAATCCAGAGCAAACCTGGATCGCCACGCCGCTACTCGGCTAGCGATGACGGTTTTGAACGCTGAAATGGTTTTATGTTATCCAGAGTCTGCCAAGGATTGGCAGTATCACGATCCCCACTGGCGGATATAGTGGATCAACACCCAGATTTGCCAGTCCGCCAAATCAGAATAGGCTGGCATAGCGGTTCCGGGGATGCCATGTTTGATGGCCCAGAACATTTGCCCATCGGAAATGTTATGCATGGTTTCAGAACAGGCGAAGTTTCGTGCGGGAGGGAGGGCCTCTAATCCTAAATGCCCCGTTCCATCTCCTCTAAGGCCATGGCAATGTTTGCATTGAAGTGGAGAAGACTGCGACTGATAAATCAACTTGCCTTTTTCAATTCGCCGGGCTGTGAGGGGAAGAGGATTGACCTGTTGCACAAATTCTGTGGGAGCCTTTGGAGTCTGCCGCTTTTGCGGACATTGCGCTTTCATTGGTTCATGATCGGCAAAAGCCGGAGACATCCACACTACGACTATCAACAAGACCAATACTCGATATATCTTCATTTCGCCTCATGTTTAATTTGTATTCCAGTTTACCCTTGAACGGAGGCGAAGAAAATTGTTTTTCAAAATATAAACCAGTTGCTCACGGAAACCGGTTCAGTTATTTTTGAATTTCTTCCACGTGACTGGCAGGAAAGGTCAGGGAGAACGTGGTTCCCTTGCCTTCTTGAGAGGAGACATCAATTTTTCCGCCATGCTTCACCACCAGTTGCTGGACGATGTTCAGCCCCAACCCCGTTCCCTTGCCCTGCTCCTTGGTGGTGAAAAACGGATCATAGATTTTCGACAGGTATTCTTTGGGAATGCCCGGCCCCGTGTCTTTGATTGTCGCGAGAACATTTCCATTTTGTCCTGTTGTTGAAATCTGTAGCTCCCCCTTGCCTTCCATCGCTTGCACTGCATTAGTCAGCAGGTTAGTAAATATCTGTTGAACTTCCTCTGGTTTTGCCTTGATGGGCGGAAGCTTAGAAAATTTTTTCTCAACTTTGATATCATTGTTATAGGAAGTGAGAATTGCAATCTCGATGGCTGCATCTATACGTTCATTGAGGTCCACATCTTTTTCTTCTACCAACCCGGCTGAGCGCGTGTAGCCCGACATATTGAGAATGATCGATGACATATGTTTGGAGCGGTCAAAAACCTTGCCCGCATATTTTTGGATTTTCCCTTGATCTTTTTCGCCAATAATAGCTTCGGTAAAACCCATGATGGACACCAGCGGATTGTTCAACTCGTGGGCAATGCCCGCGGCGAGCGTACCGAGGCCAGACAGTTTTTCCGCCATTGCTAATTGGTCATGCAACTCCACATCTTCCGTAACATCTCTTAAGAGCAGTCCCAAACGTTCACCACTGCCATCATGGATGACAATGTCAAAAACCTGATACGCGAAAACCTTTCCATCCAACTTGACAGTTTGTTTCATGCTTTGCAGAGAGGGAGATTCCTTAGGGGCAAGGGGATCGCGGGCAGTGTAACATTGCATGGTTTGATCACCCGGAGATGGGAAACCGACAGGAACAACTTCATTGTGGAAATTGAGGAGCGCATTCTGAACAACCTTCCAGGCCGAGGCAGACTCAAAATCCATTAAAGAACGCCCCAGCAGTTGGTCGGCGGTTTTCAGAGCAACACTCTCAAATGCTCCATTCACATACTCTATTTTCATATTGGGATCAAAAATGACCACCGCATCAGGAACACTTCTTAGAATGTTGTCGGTGTATTCCTTGAGATAAAGAACTTCCTCGGTTTTTTCGCGCACCTTGTTTTCCAGCCCCGAAAAAGATTTTTGTAACAATTCGTTCATCAGGTTCACTTCATTGGCAAGCGCCTCAAGTTCGTCTCCGGTATTGATTTCCAATGTCTCAACTTTTTCACCTCTACCAATACGCTCCGCAGCTTTCTGTAGCCGACGAATTGGCTGGACAATTTTCCTGGCAGCCATGGAACCCATGCCCCCGATCAACAGGATGGACACCACCCCGGCCATGGAGACCCATAAAAAGAATTTTTGCATGGGGGCAAATAATTCATCCGAAGCCTGCCATGCAAAGGTGTACCAGTTTTTTCCCTCAGACTTGATTATCCATTCCCGGGTCTGCTCCAGAGGTGAAAACCCGATAATGGACAGCTCTTCGCCGCCATGCCCATCTCCCATGGTTTTAACCCAATCGGGGCTTTCCCCCGTAACACTCTTCACCAGAACCGGGTCTGGCAAAATAAACCCCGTTGGCAAAATAGGACAATCGATCACCATCCCTCTCGAATCGACCATCATGACATGGCCCGTTTCGCCGAAGGTGATGGGTTCGATGGAACCGGAAAAAAACTCCTTCGCGTCAAACACATGATGCAGAACTCCGATGGTCTTTTCCCTGTCATCGAGGATCGGGATGGCAAAGGTCATCAGAAAGGATTCGGCCTTTTCGTTAAAAGTGACCGGCCCGATATAAACAAATTCTTTGCCACCTGTAATGGCTTTTCCCCAATCAGGATTTTTACTATGAAGGAGTTCCGGGAAGTCATTGATACTTGCCCTGAGAATCCCGAACGCATCGGTGACATACAAAGCCCGGGTCGCAAGAACAGACCGAGTCTTTCTTTTCTGGAAACTTTGAAGTGCCTGGCTGGCGTCTGTTTCAAGAATGGACAAGGTTGAATTGGCAGTCTCTTCCTGAATATATTTTTGCCGGGCTTCAGGGTCGAGGAGGGCCTGGTTAAAGCCAGAAACGGCAGACCTGATGGAGGGGTGAGTCGCATGGCGAATATTTCGTGATATCTCACCTTCGATCAATAAATCTATCTTGGTAGAAGTTTCATAAGCCAACGCCTTGAAGCTGGCTCCGATCACACCCTGCAAGGATTTCGTTCCCTGCACATAGGAAAGGATCATAGTCAGCATCAAGGGTAAGGCCCCAACCCCAAGCATAGTCCAGATTAATTTATTTTTTAATCCGGCACGTATGCCCTTCCGTGTCTCGGTCTCCCCGGAGCTTCGCGGGTTGCCGTGATGTGTATCCATACATTGAGCCTCTTGTTATGGATACGTGGTTCAAACATAATTAAATTCTTGTGGGGCGGCGAGTACCTCGGCAACTTTGGCCAGAAGTTTTTCTTTCTCAATAGGCTTGACCAGATAATCTTTCACACCTTTTTTCATTAAAGAAACTGCCAGGTCTGAGTCGGGGTAACCCGTTACCACAATGATAGGGATGGAAGGAGCATTCTGTTTCAAATAATTAATGGCCTCAATGCCATTGACCTTTGGCATTCTGATATCGCAAAGAATCAGCCCAACCTGCAAAAGATTGGAACCCGACTTCATCATACTGATGCCCTCTTCGCCATCTGAAGCCTCAATCACATTGTAGTTGCCCGACTCAAGGTGAAGCCTTAACACCTCTCTCACTTCTGCCTCATCATCAATGATCAGAATCTTACCTTTGGTGCTGGAAGCGTTTTCTATAAAGGACATGGGGAACCTCCTACTCAGGGTTGGGAACAAAGTTCACTGCCTGGAAAAAGTCTCAAATTATTTTTTTACAAAAAGTGAACTCGACCACTAACTTTTAAGGAATATAATTCCTCAAAATAGATCCTGCCATAGTTTCCCAAATGAATTTTTTTTCATTAACAAATTTCAGGCGCAGGACGCAGCCGGGGAACTAGCCTTAACCTTATGTATTTCAAGGAATAAATGAGGAGGTGTGCGGTGGCGAAGAACTATAAAAAAAGGCATTGCACCCTGACGAAGACACAATGCCTTTTTCTATTATTGACCTTTGAAGGTAGAGCGGACGTAAGCAATGACATCGGCCAGGCTTTGTTCTGGCAACGTCAAACCCCAGTCCGGCATATTGGAAGATTTTCCAACACTTTTTCCACCAAAATAAATCAGGTTATATAAATAATCCTCTGGATAATCAGCAAGCGGCAGATCTGCATGCACTGCGGGTTTCGGGTCCAACCCTTTGGCTCCCGGCCCGTCGCCTTTACCTTGCGGACCATGACACTGCACGCAATATTCTTTATAAACTTTGGCTCCGCGTTTCGCATCGGCATCCTTGAAAGCCTCTGAATTCCACGGCTCGTAGAATTTGAAATCCTTCACGCCAAGCGTCATGAGATATCCAATAATATGGCGTGCCTTGCGGGTGCTGATGTCTGCCAGGTATTCGCCGCTGTGCGGCGTGAAGTCTTGCGGGTTTTCCGCAAACCGGCTCCACCAGTCCAGTGTGTAGCGATTGCCTGCGTCAAAGAGGTCGGCGCTGATCGGGCCGCCTATGTTTTTCCCCTCATCGTCCTTGATCTGGTGGCAACCCAGGCAGGAATATTCCCGAAAAATCTCTGCCCCCAGACTGGCCTCCATCTCCGTGAACGTGGACATGTCGACAAAACTTTTTTTAATTCGGGGATCGCGGTAAGTCTTTTCCATATAGTCGACGATCACTATGGCTTCTTCGCGCATCAAGACCATATGCTTGCCGGAAAAAGAAGATTTATCCCAGCGGTAACTATTGGGGTAGAGATTGCCCTCCTGCCCCACCAGTCGACGGATCAACCAGGGGCGCTGATATTTCACGCCGCTCCACATCAAGTCGGGTGCTTTCAGTTCAAATTTTGACTTTGGTTTGCCTTCGAACCTGTGACAGTTTTTGCACTGACTGTTAATTATTTTCTCGGCGAACCCGTCATCCCCAGCCCAAAGGACAGAAGGCGCTGACAATAAAACCAACAGTGAAACCGCAAAACTTCCAAGCAATAATCGCCGCATAATATTTCTCCCGACCCTGTTATTAAATCTCAGGGACTCAAAAACTGTTTTACAAATAAAAGCAGAGACCAGAAAGCCATTGCCTTTGGCACCCTGGCAGAGCTTGCAAGCGGAACATTTTTTTACTTTCTCCGGGGTTGAGAGAACTGACGCAAGTAATGCACGATCTTCCAGATTTCCCGATCTTTCAGATTTTTAAAGGCCGGCATACCTGTTCCCGGAGAACCATTGCGGATGATCCAGAATAACTGACCATCGGAAGCTTCTTGCATCGTTTCCTTGCAGTTGAAATTCCTCGGCAGGGGATTCAGCCCCTGCGCCATGATGCCTAATCCATTGCCATTCACACCGTGGCAGATTTTGCAGGCCACGGGTTGCACATCCACCTGAAATAAAGACTCGCCCTCATAAAGAATTTCTCGACTTGGCTCCAAGGGGTTGGGCTGGTCGCGGATATCATCGGGAGCCTGAGCTGTAACCCGAACCTGCGGACAAATTCCATCACCGGCAAAACCCTGTCCATGATGTCCACGATGATGACGCAAATGGTGCCGACGCCCATGACCCATTGGTGGGCCTGCCAAAGTTTCGGATACAATCCCGAGTAGAAATATTCCCAGAATCACCCCTACAACACTTTTCCCCTTCCTCCTGAAACCTTGAGTCATATTGGCACCTATTGGCTTTTATTAAATGTGCGGATGAAATGGATCACACTCCAGCCCTCTTCCTCACTGATGACCTTGCCCACCCGAACCGGCATTCCAGTTCCCGGGCTTCCGTTCCTCAACACCCACATCATCTCGCCATCGGTCCGTATCTCCTGCCATTTCGGGTCGGTGAAATCTCGTGGCGAATGACCGGGAAGCTTCACGCCCTTGCCATCGTTACTGTGGCAGGTGACGCACAACCCTTTACCAAAATATATTTTTCGCCCTGCTTCTATGCGTTCAGGGGTCGCGGGGTAGGGGCTATCCATATCCTGAAGTTTTTCTAAAAGCTCGGCGGGAACTCGCGGATGATAGATATCGGGGTGAAACGCGCCGGCCACGCCCCCTCCTGCATGCAGGAAAACAAAGGCTCCTATCATGATTAAATGAATCGTTCGCATCATATTAGGTTTATTTTTAGCAAAAAAAATGGGGGGACGCTAGTCCCCCCATATCCATCACCCGTTATTTTTTCACTTTTCCATGCAGGGCTTCCCAATGACCCACTGACTGGGCAATGCTCACCGAGCCGTCAGGAATGGGCGCACCATGAGGCCAGAGATGAAAAATAATACCATCGGTTTTGGCTACATAATCCGCCAGTTTTTTCTTTTCTGCCGGGTCCGTAGGAACATGAATGGCCACCCGGCCGGTGGCAATTTCTTCCGCATGGTCATGCCAGTTTTGTTTGTGAGACCATTCCGGAATCGCCTTTCTAGCCAATTTTTTGGAAACCATATATTCCACTTCCGTCATTCTCGCATTCGGTTCGGTCGACTCGAACAAAACGCATTGAATGATATCATCATTGATCGGCTTGCAATAATGGTGAAAAGGCCCAATGACCTCGCCATCCATCATATGCGGAGCACTGACATGAATGGTATAGCCGCTCAAAGGGTTGGCAACGGCACTCGCGCTTGAAAAAATCAAGGCCGCTATTAAAATACCCCAGAAATATTTTCCGCTACTGCTTTCAGACTTGATCATAGAACCCTCCTGAATTAAAGTTTTAAAGATTCGACCAGATTTCAGCTGAAAAAAAATCATTTTCGGGACCCCGGACACCAAGCCCCAACATCCCCCAAACTGTTTCCGAGTCTACCTTTTATACTCAGGCTATTTCTTCAAAATTGCAAGTCAAGATTTGGTGGCTTGCAGTGGTGGGGGTAGTTAGATTGTGTCATGCGTGGGAATAATTAAGCTCAAACAAGTGATGCTGCCATCGGCTTTTTCAAATTCGCTCATTTCCAGTTCGAGGGTTTTAAATCCATGCGCCTGAATTTTATTCCTGACGTTGAGGAACCCGGCTGGCATCAGGACGGTGCTTCCCAGTGTCAGGCAATTGGCGGCATAGGATTCATCTTCACTCACTTCGATCCAGTCAAATTGTTTCAGGTTTGAAGCATCCACCCGGGTTGGGTCTATGATTAAGAGATTGTTTCCGAGGAAGGTGGTCGCACTTTTAAGATGCAAGCCTTTTATCACGGCGACAGGCACTACTTTTTTAGAAGTGAGTTTGGAGAGTGCTTGTATGGCTCTCAAATTGGTGCGTTTTGAGAGGCCGACAAAAATCGTGTCGGGAGTGTCCATCACATCTCCACCATCCAGAGTCGCGGGAGAATCCAGAGTCACGCAGTCCCGGTATGTTTTGAGTGTGGTGGCGGTAAATTGAGTTTCGGCCTGGCGCGAGGGTTCTTTCATCGGGCAAAGCAGGAATTTGTTTTCTAAAATCACGGCGGTGTCTTCGACAAATGTTGCATCAGGGAGGTTATCCTGAGGTGGCAAATATTCAACGTTACCCCCGACCTGTTTTAGAGCGTCTACATAACCCTCGTGTTGGCTGAGAGCGATAGCAAGGTCGGTGTCATTTTTCTCCGGATGCCCCGACAGGGCTTGGTGGAAATTCAGCCCGGGTTTTCTCACTAACGCCGTGAATGCGGTCATGGGGGCACTCAATCGCAGGTGGGGGTGTTCATCATCCGCGAAAAATAAAGCATGGGGAAAAGCTTTTTAGCTTTCCTGAGAATTTTCATGGTGGCTTTGTCAGGTTTGAGCCCTCTCTGAATTTTGTCGGGTCGGGCGATATAGGTCAGTCCATTAATCATGGTGAAATCGTGGCGGTTAAAGCGCATGACTTTGCGTTGATATTCGTCGGGGTGGCCAAAAAGTTTATCCAATTGCGGAAGAAACTTTTCATCCATGGCATATAGTTCTCCATGCATCATCCCGGCATTATCGTTGGTTGGTTCTATGTTGGCTAATCCCAGTCCCTCCACGCCCTTATTATCGATGGGGATTTTGTTAAACACCAGTTGCCAAGCCGAGAGGGTTACTGAGGATTTGAATAAATACTCCAACCCCTTTTCTTTAAAAAAATCTTCGTTGATCAATTCGTTGTACGCAAAAAAATGTACGACATCAGCCATTATTAAAACTCCTGTTCCAAGTCATTTAACTTATGAGCCTTATTTGATTTCTCCCTACGAGTCTCAGGCAAAGAGCTTGCCGGTAATAGGGAAGTTATGATAGTATCAAAAAAATCATTCCTACGTGGTCGTCATTTTCATTTTGATTGAAACTATTTTTCAATTCAGGGCCATTCATTGCAAATGAGTTGTCAGCAATAGGCTAATTCTATAAAATTTTTGATTTTCCCCTAAGAATCCGATTCAAGGGTGATTATTTCTTTCTAATTTCAAGGAGTTGTTTATGTCAGGTAAAGTGGTCACAGTCTCAGACGCTGAATTTGAGCAAACGGTTCTAAATTCTGATAAGCCAGTCATGCTGGATTTCTGGGCCGAGTGGTGTCAGCCCTGCAAAATGCTTACACCCACCATTGAAGAGATTGCCGGAGATTTTGAGGGTCAAATTCTTGTGGGCAAGCTGAATGTGGACGACAACCCCAATACCGCAACCACCTATGGCATTCGTGGCATTCCGACCTTGCTTTTCATTAAGGGCGGGCAGGTGGTGCAACAGATTGTTGGGGTAAAATCGAAAGCAGAAATCAAGAAAGTCATTGAGGAAAACTTGTTGGCGTAAATCGTCAGGTTTTCTATAAGAGTTTAAATATATAAACCCCCTTTTCCGTCTGGGAGAAGGGGGTTTAGTTTTTCTGATCGAACTACGCCGAGTGGGCTCTTTATATAGAGGTGTAAACCGGGCGGAGCCCCAGACCTTCGATCATTTCTATATCTCTTTTTGGGTCCTGGCCCTTGGTCGTGAGATAGTTGCCTCCCAGAATTCCGTTCGCCCCGGCAGCAAACAGTCGATCCTGCTGGTCGGTCAGCACTTCTTCCCGTCCCCCGCAGACGAACAGGTCGATATCAGGTAAAACCAGTCGCAAAAGGGAAATGGTTCGAAGGGCTTCATAATGTTCCATGGGTTCCAGATGGCTCAGGCCGGTTCCTTCAACCGGTTTGAGAAAGTTGATCGGAAACGATTGCGTGTCCAACTCGCGAATGGAAAAAGCCAGTTCGGCTCTTTGAGTGAACGATTCTCCCATTCCGAAGATTCCGCCTACGCAGACCTGCAATCCTGCGGCCTTGGCGTTTTGTATGGCGCCGACTTCATCATCATAGGTATGGGTTGAAACGATTTTATCGAAATGGCTTTTTGCGGTTTCCAGATTGTGGTGGCACCGGTCCAGTCCGGCTTCTTTCAGTTCCTTTAAATGTTCCATTGGCATCAGCCCCAGGGAGCAACAGGTTTCAAGCTGGGTTTCAGCCTTGATACGTTTGATTGCTTCGATCACCCGGTCCAGTTCTTTCCGGTCATCGAGAGAAGTTCCAGAGGTAACGATGGAGAATTCATTAGATCCAAAAGCTTCCGCTTCTTTTGCGGCAGCAACAATTTCTTCTACATCCATCAACTCATATTCTGGTGAATCAGTCTGGAATGAGCTGGATTGAGAGCAGAAGGAGCAGTCCTCCACGCATCGTCCAGATTTTGCGTTGACGATGGAGCAAATTTTAACATCCTGTCCTTTAAACTGCTCACGAATGCGGTCGGTCCCGATAAAGAGATAGTCCAGTTCTTCGTGGGTCAGTGACTCCAGTTGTAAAGCTTGATCGTAAGAAATCGATTCGCCTTTTAAGGCGGTGTTGACCATATTATCTATCAATTCTGTGCGCATAGAATTTATTATTCTTTAAAGGTTGAAAATGAGTACAATATCATAGTGCTTCTTCAGTCGTAACTTAATAGTTTCACCAATTCTTCCGCAGATTGTACGGGTGTCAGGCAGGTTCCATGGCGACAGACATAAGCGGTGGCTTTTCCGTCTATCAGTTTCCGGTTTTTCAACAGGGGAATAGGGGTATTTTCAATTTGGTCGTCATAGGCGAAGGCGAAAACGGCGTTGGGATAAAACCCTTTATGCAGGGTATCGAGCAGTTTTTGAGTTTCTGGGTCATTTCTTTTTCCCACCACGGCAACCTCTTTGAGTCCGCCAAGATACAAATGCAGGGCCTGGAGCATGAATGCTGAGTTGAGGCCATATTCCATAAGTTCTTCATTAAAATTTAAGAATATTTTTTCTGCTTTGAGGGATAGTGCAGGGTCTAGCAGATAGGCGGAAAGCCTGAGAAGGGCCATAGCGGCATTACTATTTCCAGAAGGCTCCACTCCATCGTAGCCGCTGATTTGCCGCACTAACAGTTCTTCCCCATCGCTGGCGGTCTCGTGAAACGTGCCGTTTTCATTGTAGAACTTATCCTCAACCCTTTGCATCAACTCACGGGCAGTTTGAATATAGTGAGGTTCATAAGTGGCTTCGTACAAATCCATGCAGGCGGTGGCGGTGGCAGTGTAATCGCACAGATAACCGTCATAGCGGGCTTCTCCATCGCGATAACGCCGCAGGAGTTTTCCTTCAGGCGTTCGCAACCGGGTGAGAATAAATTCCATGGCACGGGCAGATTTCTGTATCCGGTCGGCATCGCCCAGCACCCTTCCGGTTTTTGCCATGGCGCTGATCATCAGGGCATTCCAGGAGGTGAGGATCTTGTCATCCAGTAAAGGGCGAATGCGCTGGCTACGGGCTTCAAGGAGCTTGTCTCGGGCAATTTCCAGTTCGGACAGGACATCGGCTTCCTGCATGCCCACTTCCCTGGCAACGGTTGCCGGTTCCCGGGTGACGTTTAAAATATTTTTTCTTTCAAAGTTTCCTTCGGGAGTGATGTTGTAATAGGGAATCGCAACACTTGCGGTTTTTCTACCGAGAATCTTTTCAACTTCATCCTGGGTCCATACATAGAATTTGCCTTCAACGCCTTCGCTGTCGGCGTCTTCGGCACTGAAGAAGGCTCCTTCTTCGGAAGTCATGTCCCTGTCAATGTATTGCAGCAGGTCATTGGCAAACTCGGCGAACTCTTTTTTTCCGGAAACCTGATAGGTTTCGATCAGAGCGATGGTGAACAGGGCGTTGTCATAAAGCATTTTCTCGAAATGCGGCACCAGCCATCTGTAATCCGTGCTGTAGCGCGAAAGGCCTCCCCCGATCTGATCATAAATTCCCCCGAACTTCATGGCCTTGAGGGTGTTTTCCGTTATCGTCAGGCTGTTGGTGTGCCCGGTGCGGTGATAGTGCCGGAGCAGGAGTGACAGACCCATCGAAGGTGGAAATTTATTTTGTTGTTGAAACTGAAATCCGTGGTTGAGGGGGTCGTAATGTTTTTCAAATAGTTCGATGGTTTTGTCTTCCCCGGCGAAATCCAAATCGTCCGGCTCGGCGGAACTTGGTTCGCGGGTGGAAGTTTGGCGGATGTAGTCCACCAATGCTTTGGTCTGCTTGTCAATTTTGTCCTGCTCGTTCTTCCAGGTGTTGTTGAGAAACTGGAGAAGGTTTAGAAAAGAGGGCAGGTTGTAGCGACGCTCGGGTGGGAAATAAGTTCCCCCATAAAAAGGAATTCCATCCGGAGTCAGAAATACATTGAGCGGCCAGCCACCCTGTTGACCCAAAGCCTGCACGGCTTGCATGTAGATGCTGTCGACATCGGGTCTTTCCTCGCGGTCTACCTTGATGCTGACAAAATTTTCATTGAGCATCTCCGCCAGAACGGGGTCTTCAAACGATTCACGCTCCATCACATGACACCAGTGGCAGGTGGCATAGCCGATACTCACCAGAACTGGCAGGTTCTTCTCTTTAGCGATCTTAAACGGTTCATCGCCCCATGGATGCCAGTTGACCGGGTTGTGCGCGTGTTGCAGAAGGTATGGACTTTTCTCTTTGATGAGTGAATTTGTGTATGTGTGTTCAACCATTTTCTATGTTGGGCTAAGGGGTTTGCAGGCTGAGATTGCCTCTAGCCTGCATAGCGCTGAAAGGTTGTAAATCACCCCAGCCCCTCTTTGAAAAAGAGGGGTCCATTTAAGCTCCCCCTTCTACGAAGGGGGTTGGGGGGATTTGTTTTTTACTCATGCACCTAATTAAAGTTCTTCAAATCGCTGGAAAAAATCCGGAAACGATTTTTCCACGCAATCAGGATTCTTGATACGAACCCCGGGAATTTTTAACCCGGCCACTGCGAAGCTCATGGCCATACGGTGGTCGTTGTAAGTTTCTATTTCGGCGCCAGTATAATCTCCCGGCCTCACGATGAGGGTGTCGTCTCCGGCTTCGACCTCTGCGCCCAAGCGGGTTAATTCCTGGGTCAGGGCAGAGATGCGGTCGGTTTCCTTGATCCTGAGATTGCCGATTCCCTGAATCACGGTCTCCCCCTCAGCAAACAGAGCCGTCACGGCTAAGGTCTGTACTGCATCCGGCATGTTATTCATATTGATGGTGATACCCCGCAAAGGGTTTCCTTTAATATGCAGGGAGTTGGCTTTTTTATTTATTTGGCAACCCATTTTTTCCAAAACTGAAGTAAATTGCATGTCTCCCTGAACGCTTTGGGGATTGATGCCGGTGAGGGTCACCTCTCCTTCTGTCACTGCTGCTGCCGCCAAAAAATAAGAGGCACTGGACCAGTCGCTTTCCACTTGGTAGGTCTGGGCTTTATAGCGCTCTCCTGCTTTGACTTTGAAACGCTGATACCTCTCATTTTCAACATGGACGCCGAAGGTCTGCATGATGTCGAGCGTGATGTCGGCATAAGATTTTGAAGTGAGATCCCCCTGGATATGAACGCAGGTATCATTTTTGAAATAAGGGGCCGAAAGTAAAATGGAAGTGAGATATTGACTGCTTTTGTCGCCCGCGAGTTGAACCTCTCCTCCCGGCACCCCTCCACTGGCAATATCTATCGGCGGGCAACCGTTGTTATTAGCTGATACTGCCTGAACTCCCATTTGCGTGAGACAATCCAAAAGGTCTGCCAGAGGTCTTTCGCGCATTCGTTCATCACCGTCCAGCCGGACTTTTCCAGGAGCTAATGCGGAGAAGGTGGTGAGAAACCGCATGGCGGTACCGGCGTTGCCGATAAAAATATCTGCGTCTGGTGTGGAAAGTTTTCCACCTTTTCCCGAGACGATAAAGGCTCCTTCTTCCTCCTGAACCGGAACCCCAAAAGCTTTCAGGGCTTGAATCATGTATTTTGTATCATCGCTCACCAGTGGTTTTTCTAACCGGCATTTTCCATCGGTGAGCCCCGCGATCAGCAATGCCCGGTTGGTATAACTCTTGGAACCGGGGAGGGCAACGGTCGCTCGAAGATTCTGTACAGGCTTAATTTCTATCAAGGCAAAGTCCGACTATTTTAAAGGATTAAAAGTAAGGAAATATAACACACCCCCTGACGGATTACCCCTGCGGGGCACTAAAGTTAAAGTTGGGGATATTACGGCTACTGGCTCCACCTGGTGAGCGGCGACTCGCCGCCAGTTGTTTCATTTAGGGGATTCTGATATGATCGGGCTTTCTGGAGGTTTTCAGTTCTGTTATCTCTATGTATTTAAGGGTTTTTTGGTGATAGGGAGTGGGTATGGCCGAGGGTGAAAAAGAATCCTTATGGTACCGGTTGTGGGATCACAAGTCACTGAAAGAAAAACAGCGCCTGCGATCACTGATTCCGTGGTTACTTTATGGGATCGCTGTTTTTTACGGAATCATTTATTTGTCCATTCTCAATACCGTCAACCGCGAGAGAACCGGGACCACCGTTAAAACCTGGTTTGGCGGAGACCGTCAGGAAATCATCAATGCCCGGGAACGGGAAGAACGCGAAATTAAAGAAAGTTTTAAAGCTTTGCGCAAACGCACCTCCGGCGGTCACTAACCACTGGGCGTACTTCGGGGCATGAAACAAGTGAAGGGGTATCACATGCTGCCAATGAGCAATCGTTTGCATAACCTATACGGCGATAACTAATAGGGTTTTTGATAAAGTCCTATATTAAGAAAAAAGCCCTTGTTTGTCTCGTCTTTACGAGGAGCCAACGGCGACGTGACAATCCAGGTGTTCTGGATCGCCGCACTCCCTTCGGTCGTTCGCGATGACGTGCTTGAGATTAACTCGAACTCGCTTTACGAACTTTGTACATGCAAATGGTGATTATTCCAATTTATGCAAGTAACTTCTTACAACTTAGGTTGAAATGAAACGTTTAGTGTTTATTTCTAACTGGTTTTATCTGTTTTCTCTCTGCCTGTGGGTTGGGGGAATGTTCCTGCTCGGCATTCTTGTGGAAATCATGGTGCGGATTAATTTGAAGGATCAGCCACAGGTGGCCAGCACCATCATGAACAAGGTGATGGATGTTTTCAATGTCCACATCATTTATACCTGCATCACGTTTATGGTGTTGGCTGAGGTGATCAAGTTTCTCGTGGCTAAATACAGTTCTGCCGGTTACGAACCGCAAGTGGTGACCAAACGTAAATACACCCGCGAGGTGTGCCTGGCGGTCATGGTTGTTCTGGCTTTATATATCGGGAGTGTTCTGCGGCCAGAGATGCATGCCATGGATCAACTCAAGAAAGCCAACCCTGCCGACCAAAAACTGCAAATCCAGTTTGACCGTTACCATTCCAAGTTGACCTGGATCTATACCGTAAATATGATCTTGGGTCTGACCTTGTTCTACATTAATGGCAAAGAGATGGCCCGTTTTCGGGTCGTACCCGAACATCAGGCGTGACCGGACAGCAGCAGTGAGCATTAGTCTATCGGACCGAGATAAACTCTTTGAACACAAATAAGGATTTTTCAGTTTTGTCGCAGAACTTCTCGCTACTCTTAAAACGAGTTTTGCTGGGTGTTATTTTTTTTCTTTTTGGGGTTTCTTCCGCTCAAGCCAAGCATGCTGGTATTAAGCATGATGACCCTGAGGAACACAAAATCTCCACCGCTCGACCCGACCCCAATGACGTTTCTGAAATGGCCTTCATCCGCGCGGGCAAATTTATCCGGGGTTCTGACTTTAAAGAGAACAAGTTGGCTTTCAAAATGTGCCGCAAGGTTGATAAGTCCTGCAAACTATGGTGGTTCTCCGATGAGTACCCTGCGGCGCTGGTGATGCTGGATAATTACTGGATAGATGTCTATGAAGTGACAAACGAAATATATCTGGAGTTTGTGAAAGCTACCGGGCATCCTCCTGCTTTGGATGACTCCTGCACCACCGATGCGTGTCGGGAAGGCAACTTGTGGAAGGGGGCATCTTTTCCGCCGAAAATTCGCCGACAACCGGTCACGCAAATAAGCTGGTATGATGCGGAGGCCTACTGCAAATGGCGGGGCAAGCGTTTGCCTACAGAAGCGGAATGGGAAAAAGCGGCACGGGGTCCCAGTGGTAGTATGTACCCATGGGGGAAGGCTTCCCCAAAGGGCCGGGCCACCTTCAATCGAAAATGGAATGGAATTCACACGATGACCAATGTTGGCAGTTACCCTGGCGGGGCTTCCATTTATGGGCTGCACGATATGGCAGGCAATGTTTGGGAATGGGTGGACAACTGGTATCACCGCACCTATTACAGTTTCGGCACTAAAAATAATCCCAAAGGCTATACCAAGGGCGAATACAAGTCCCTTCGCGGTGGGTCCTGGGTCAATTTTCCCGATTCTTTGCGGAGCGCGTTTCGCAGGTGGAGTCGGCCTGATGTCCGGTTCAACGATACCGGTTTTCGTTGTGCCAGGTCTGCCCCCCCTGATATGAAATTCAAAAACTAATTATGACTGACAAACCAAAAAGATCCGATGAGTTGACTGACCGGGAGCGGGAGATATTAAAGCCCTATCTTTCGGATGTCGATGCCAATGTGTTTGCGTTGGAAAACCTGAACCCGGAAGTGATTGGCGGGGCCCTGGCCCGTTACAGTCGCGCACCAACCGGGTTCAAGGAAACGGTCGCGCGCGAGTTTTTGAATCCAGATGGCAGTCCCAACGATGTCAAGGGCTCCCAGATGATCGACCGGGTGGTCAACAAGTTTGGCGATGAATCTGTCGCTGAGCTGGCAGTTGCCCCTCTTTGCATGGAAGAAATCTCCAACTTGATGACCAAGGTCATTGAAGATTGCCGAATCGGCGGCTCGCCCATCGAAGAGTCGACCCGTTACGTTCTATACGATGTTAAAAAGAACGGGCGCTGGCGTTATGTGTGCCCGGATAATATTAAGGAGTCCGGACTGGGTAAGGCTTTTGTGGCGAATATGGATTTTATTTTCGAGACTTATGCTGCAATGGTGGAACCCATGCAGGATTTGTTCAGAAAACGCCTGACGGAGGATGCGTTTAAGATTGAAGTGGAGCGCGATGGCAAGATTCAAAAGGCAGGGCGCAATTCCCTTGAAGATGAGAACGAAATCAAGGCTCATCGCATTGCTTACAACTTCACCATCCGCAGTGCGGCGTGTGATGTGATTCGCTGTATCCTTCCGGCCTGCACTCAGGCCAATGTCGGGTTGGTGGGCAACGGGCGGTTCTACTCCGGCCTGATCACCAAACTGCTGTCGCATGATTTAGTCGAAGCACACGATCTGGCTGAGTCGATTCGAAAAGCCCTCAACACTCAGATTCCTACCTTTATCAAGCGGGCCGGACGAAATGTTTATATGGCAGATAATCACCATGCGATGAGGAAATTGTGCCAGGAACTTTTTGCTTCTGTCCCGATCGAAAGTGTAGCCGAAGTGGAGTTGCTGGAGGATAGACCCGAAGACCAGTGGGTCAATCTGCTATCCAATATGATTTTTTCTTATGTCCGGCATTCTTCCAGTCAGATTCGCGGAATTGTGCAGGCTTTGCCGGAAGAACGTAAAAAACAAATTTTAGAGACCTATATCGGTTCGCGGCAGAGCAAGCGCGACCGCCCCGGCAGGGCGTTGGAATATGGCTATCCCATTCAGTTTGACATTCTTGCGGGATTCGCCGAGTACCGGGATTTGCAACGCCACCGCATGCTCACCCAGCAAAGGCAGGATCTGGGGATCGACCTGGGTTATTCGGTGCCGGAAGAGATTGATGAGATTGGCATGGGGCCGAAGGTTCAGGAATGTTTCGAGCGCACCGAGTCTCTGCACCGTGATCTGAAACGAGCCGGGATGAAGCAGGAAGCGCAATATGCCACTTTATTCAATCACTTCATCCGTTGGAACGTGGGCATGAACCTCAGGGAGTTGGGACATCTTGTAGAGCTTCGCACCCAGAAAGCCGGACACCCTAAATATCGACGCACGGCACAAATGATGGCGCGTCATTACCTCAAACGCCACCCTGAAATGGAACCGGTCCTGCAATATGTTGACTACAATGATTATGATGGTGGCATCACCCGCGCCGATCAAGAGGCCCGCACAGCTCGCAAAAGTCTCGCTTCCAACCTCTTTGACGATCAAGACTGCTAGAGCCAGTGGTTTCGATGTTCTTCTGTAACCGTAATATCCCCAACATTAATTTTCGTGCCCCGAAAGGGTAGAAAAAATCCCCTAAACCCCTTTCGTAAAAGGGGAAGCGTTAATGGCTCTGTATTTCTCAAAGAGAGGCTGGGCTGACTTGCAACTTCTTCTGTATTTTGGAGGCTAAATAATTAGGCTATTTTGTCGAGATTTTTAGAAAAATTTTTGATTCTTGTGGTAGTCTTATGCGCTTAATTATTCCCCCAAAACCATTCTTGAATGAGAGATAAAAGCGATGAAGATTGGTATCCCAAAAGAAGTGCATGCAGGCGAAAAGAGGGTGGCGACCACCCCGGAAGTCGCAAAACTGCTTATCAAGCTGGGTTTTGAAGTCGCGATCGAGGCAGGTGCCGGTTCAGCCGCTCATTTTTCCGATGCTTCATATGTTGAAGCGGGCGTGACCGTCGTCAAAAATGCCAAAGAGATCTGGACTGAGAGCGATATTATTTTAAAAGTTCGAGGCCCTGAGCTTAATCCAGAACTGAATACTGAAGAAGTGGATCTTCTGAAAGAGAAACAAATTCTTATTTCGTTTCTCTGGCCGGCACAAAATCCTGAACTACTCAAAAAATTAGCAGAGAAAAAAGTCACGGCCATGGCCATGGACATGGTGCCACGCATATCGCGTGCCCAGAAAATGGATGCACTCAGTTCCATGGCGAATGTTGCCGGATACCGTGCAGTGGTCGAGGCGGCCCAGCATTTTGGTCGGTTCTTCACAGGGCAGATCACAGCGGCGGGAAAAGTTCCTCCTGCTAAAGTCATGGTTATTGGTGCGGGTGTTGCGGGCCTGGCCGCCATTGGTGCCGCAAAAAGTATGGGAGCCATTGTGCGGGCATTCGATACTCGCCCTGAAGTGAAAGAACAGATCGCGAGTATTGATTCTTCATTCCCCGAAGTTGCTTTTGAAGAAGCGGGTTCAGGAACCGGC
>JACKQG010000694.1_pt1 | contig 48038 bp, 51 predicted proteins | sample 8237621 | NCBI WGS metagenome assembly JACKQG01 (sample SAMN15677084, study PRJNA649215) | marine metagenome | biome: marine; feature: Black Sea; material: saline water; isolation source: suspended particulate matter (SPM) from the Black Sea western gyre | collected 2013-06-09/2013-06-10 | depth... | reverse complement strand
ATATCAGCGTTGATGCAGTTTGGCAGGAAGTTGAAAAAATAATTGAGACTAAAGTGAGTTGAGGATTAAGTTCTTTTTGTAACGTAAACTTGACTCTCAAAATTATATGAACTATAATATGGTTCATATTGAACTAATTATGGTTCACTATGGAAACAGGAGATAAGAATGACTTCTATCACGATACATGGACTGAATGATCCTCTCGAGAGGCTTATCAGGGAAAAGGCACATCACGATAAAACTAGTCTTAACAAAACGATCAAAACACTTTTATCAGAAGCTCTCGGCTTGAACTCTTTTGTGCCAAAGAATTATAAAGAAGAATTTTTGGATTTATGTGGAATTTGGGGAGTTGCTGAAGGAAAGGAGTTCACTGCGAACACACAAGAATTTTCAGAAGTTAATGATGAAGACTGGAAATGAACAAAGTCATACTTGATACTAATGCTTATGGTGCTTACTTGCAAGGTGACCAAAAAGTACTAAATACTCTTGCTGCAACGGATACAACTTTTATGTCGATATTTGTTCTGGGTGAGTTATATGCAGGATTCAAAGGCGGGATTCGTGAAACAAAAAATGTTGAAATTTTGCATCGATTTCTCCGGAAGACAACTGTCATTATACTCGAAGCAACGCAGGAAACAGCAGAAATTTTTGGAACTGTAAAGAATTCTCTGAAACTCGCTGGGACCACTATTCCAATCAACGATGTCTGGATAGCATCACATGCGCTTGAAACCGGTTCAGTCATTGTTACATACGACAAACACTTTGACGTCGTTCCCGGTGTAAGAGTTTGGAAATAATTTCTTTCGCTTTATCCCTTACCTTCCATTTTTTCCCTCAATTCAGTAATTCTGTCGCGTAAATCTGCAGCACGTTCAAATTCCAGAGATTCCGCTGCTTCGCGCATTTCTTCCTCAAATTCCGCAATTTTTTCTTCAAGGTTGACAACTGTTTCATAAAGAGGAGTTTCTTCGGCTGCATACAAATCGCTTTCCAGCATTTCGTTCAGTTCAACCGGCGCAAATGAAGGAGCGATTTTACGGAATATTGTTTTTGGAACAATGCCGTGCTTTTCGTTATATGCCACTTGTTTGCGGCGACGGGATTCAGTCAAGTCGAGTGTGATTTGCATTGAGGCAGTGATTTTGTCTGCATACATAATCACTCGTCCATTGGCGTTTCGAGAGGCACGACCACAGGTTTGAATAAGTGAGCGTACTGAACGTAAAAACCCTTCTTTGTCTGCATCGAAAATTCCGACCAGCGAAACTTCCGGTAGATCCAATCCTTCGCGTAGCAGATTGATGCCCACCAAAACATCAAATTCACCGGCACGCAAATCATGCAAAATTTGGGTTCGTTCCACCACCTCCACGTCTGAATGCATGTAGCGCACTCTCACATCAAGATCTTCATAGTATTCGGTAAGATCTTCCGCCATACGTTTGGTAAGTGTGGTCACAAGCACCCGTTCTTTTCGTTGTGCCCGTAAACGGATTTCATGCAGCATATCATCGACCTGTCCCAGCACCGGACGTATTTCGATTGGAGGCTCCAGCAATCCAGTGGGACGCACCACCAGTTCCGCCATTTGTCCTTCTGTTTGTTCCAATTCATAATCCCCCGGTGTTGCTGAAACATAAATCGTTCTCTGCGGAAATAGACTAAACTCCGGAAACTGGAGCGGACGGTTATCGATTGCAGACGGCAGACGGAATCCATGTTCCACCAAAGTTGATTTTCTGGAATAATCGCCCTTGTACATGGCACGCAGCTGCGGGAGCGTCATATGGCTTTCGTCGACAAATATCAACGAATCATCCGGAAAATAATTAAGTAATGTGGCAGGCGGAGTTCCGGCTGCACGGCGGTCAATAATGCGGCTGTAATTTTCGATTCCGGAACAGGATCCAGTCTGTTCAATCATTTCAAGATCATATTCTGTTCGCTGCAAAAGACGTTGTGCTTCCAGAATTTTATTTTGGGCATTCAAATCTTCCAGGCGCTCTTTGAGTTCTTTCCGAATCAAGCTCAGAGTTTCCGGAATATGTTCTGACGGCGCAACATAATGCGAGGCCGGGTAAATAACAAAATGCTGATAGGACATCTGCTTTTTGCCGGTCAGTGGATCAAAGCGGACTAAGCTTTCGATTTCGTCGCCAAACAATTCAACCCGAATTGCAGATTCTGATTCTGCCAGATAGATGTCAATCACATCTCCGCGGACCCGGAAAGTTCCCCTGTGAAAATCAATATCGTTGCGTGTATAAAGCAGTTCAACCAGTCTTTCCAGAATAACCTGTCTTGATAATCGTTCTCCGACTTTAAAAATCAGCAGCATTTTTTCATATTTTTCCGGAGAACCAATTCCGTAAATACAGGAAACACTCGCCACAATCAGCACATCTCGACGTTCCAGAAGCGAACGCGTGGCAGACAAGCGCATACGGTCAAGATCATCATTGAGTGCAGTATCTTTTTCGATGTAAAGGTCGCGGCTCGGAACATAAGCTTCGGGCTGGTAATAGTCATAATAACTGACAAAATACTCAACCGCGTTTTCAGGAAAGAAGGTTTGGAATTCGTTGTAAAGTTGGGCCGCAAGTGTTTTGTTATGTGCAATCACCAACGTAGGACGCTGCAGTGTTTGAACTACATTGGCCATCGCAAACGTTTTTCCGGATCCGGTAATACCCAGCAGAACCTGATGTTTACGCTGTGTTTCAACTCCATCAACCAGTGCCTGAATGGCCTGAGGCTGATCTCCTGCGGGTTTGAATTCTGAATGAAGTTTGAATTCCATAATAATTCTGCTAATTATCAAGCACTTCCGGGGGCCACTTGATCAGGCCCTCTGGATAAATCACACTTAATGAGTACAGCCCATGTCCCGGTGCGGTAATTCCAGCCTGCTTGCGTAGGCCGCTCTCCAAGGCAACTGCAACATCTTTGACGCTTTTGTGGCCCCGTCCTACTTCAACCAAAGTTCCGGCAATTATGCGTACCATGTGTTGCAGAAATGAATTGGCTTCCATTTCAATCTGCAGTGTAGAATAACGTGAGCGAACTTTAGATATTGTTATTTCACGGAGATCTTTTAGCGGACTTGGTGAAGAACAGCTTGCTGCACGAAATGCAGAAAAGTCATGTTTTCCAACTAATAATCCTGCAGCCTCACGCATCAGTTTAATGTCCAAAGAATGGCTCACCCACCAGCTCTGATTCAAAGAAAATGGCGACTGATAGGGCTGATTTGAAATCAGGTAGCGGTAGCGCTTGCCGACGGCATTGTGTCTGGCGTGAAAATCTGCTGAAACTTTTTGAGCATATTTGACAACAATATCCGGCGGTAAAACTGCATTTAGAGCAACACGCCATTTTTCTGCTGTTTTGAAATTATTTGCAACTGCAGAAAAATTTACTGTAAAGTTAAGTGCATGAACACCGGAGTCGGTGCGGCCGGCACCGTTAACTTTGACAGTTTCTCCAGTCAGACTTGTGATAGCCTGCTCGAGAGTCTCTTGAATTGAAGGTGAATTTGGTTGGACCTGCCATCCGTGGTAGCAGGTTCCGTCATAGGCCAGCAGCAGCAGCCAGTTTTGTGCAGAGGGCACGGAAGGTTTTAGGAAGCAATTACGCCGTTTGCCTGTTCTGCCAACGCACGAACGCGGGAAGGATCATTTCCAGTAACACTGTCAACTTCTTTTCCGTCTTTGAGCAAAACGATGTATGGAATTCCGCGCACACCAAAGCGTGCTGCAGTCTGCATGTTTTTATCTACATCAACCTTGCAGACCTTGAGCTTGCCGTCCAAGTCCGCAGCAATATCATCGATCAATGGAGCCAATGCTACACACGGACCACACCAGGCTGCCCAAAAATCAATGAGCGAGTAGCCCGATTTCGTTTCTTCTTCAAAGTTTGAATCCTCAAGGTGAAAGACCTTGTCACTTGCCATATCTGACTCCTGCTTAGTTAAGGTTTTATGTTCGCAAACTGCTATAACTGCTGAGCACAGTCAACAAAATTGTGAACCCGAACTCATAATTATGGCAGTCAATCAGTAGAAAAACAAGTTATTTGCAGTTATCTTCGTGAGCCCTGCAGAAATACTAATTTAATAATTTCTGATTTAAGTGGTTTTGCAAAAGGTGTTTGAAATTTAAATTCACGGAAAAACCTTGCTAAATCATCAGCATCTTCTAATTTGAGTAAGGAGAGATATTTACTTTAATTTACTTTTTCTGCAAAGAAAATCAACAAAATTAAGATCAATTAATTAATTTATATTAAGATGCAGGAGTTGATTCAACAAAAAGCCCGGCAGTATCTGATTCATTCTTTTCTTTATTATCAACTTGGAGAGTCAATCATTACGGACAAGTATTATGATCAGCTCTGCACTGAAGTGGAAAAGTTTTTGCAGACTAATAATAGTGTAACTCCAATTGTTTATCATGATATAATACAAAAGAGTCTGGCAGAAGAAGCCTCCGGCTTTTCCATTAGTAAATATCCTGCTGAAATAGTCAGTTCTGCAATGCACTTGCTCTATCAACACAGTTATCTTAAATCCATGACCTTTGAGGCATTTCTAGCCCGTTTTGGCTACAGCCTGCACTGAGATTTTGAATGTCCACAAACAATACTGAAAATATTCCACCTGAAGAAGAATCATCTGCTCAGCCTGAAGAAGAAATTGCTGCAGAGGAAACAGAATCGCTTCAGCAGCTGGGTCAAAAAATTCGTGAAGCAAGAATTTCGAAAGATCTTTCCCTCGAAAGCATCTCGGGTCACCTGCATATCGGAGTAAAGATTTTGGAGGCCATTGAAGAAGGAAAACCGGAAAATGGCCCGTCTCCGGTTTTTTTTCGTGGCTTAGTTCATTCATACTGTCAGTTTCTGGAATTGGAAAAGACAGATATAATCGAGAACATAGATCGACTGCTGAAGAGTACGGAGCCGGAAGAGAAACAACAGCTCAAGACTCTTCAGCCGGTTTTTCAAATGAAAGAATCACATCCCGTCCGCAATACTTTAACTGTGTTGGTCCTTGTTGTTGGCGGAATATTATTCTATTCACTTTATTTTTCACAGACACCTTTTTTTCAGGCCAGTGACAACAGCACACAAACTGAGGCCACAGTTGCGGCAGTTGAACTGGAAAATGAAAAAGTTAAGACAGAACCGGTAATTACGGAAGTCATAGCAGAGCCGGCAGAAATCATAACTACAATTCCGGAAAAAGTTGAATCCCCTGAGGAAATTATACTTGCAGTTGAAAAACAAAAAGAAATTCCAGGAAAAATTGAACCGGAAGTTGTCCCAGAACCTGTGGAACCCCTTACTCTGGAAGTGGAAGCCTCAAAAGGAACATGGATTAGTCTTGCAATAGATGATGGAGAAACTGAGGATATCCGAATTGAGGCAGATGAGATTTTTCAGCAGGAAGCAAAAAAACAATATCTGCTGACTATTGGAAACACACAAGTAGTTCGTGTTTTACTCAATGGAAGAGAGATAGAAACCAACCGCTCAAAGCAGTTGCTCACAGACTGGCGCATTGATAAAAGTTTTTTACCATAGATTCACTGAATTAACTTTCCCCCTGTTCCATGCAGCAAATTCCGGCGTTTGACCATGGTAAACGCTACCGTCCACTGAGCCAACACTACAAAGAGCGCTTTGGTGAAAAAGTATTTAAGGTCAGTGTTTCTATTGCAGATTCCTGTCCCAACAGAGAGGGAAAGCAGGGAATGGATGTCTGCATTTTTTGTGATGAATGGGGCTCCGCTGCTTATCATCAGTATCGTGATCAGCCAATTCTGGAACAAATCAATATCAACCGGGAGGCAATTCGAAAGCGTTACCGTGCCCAAAAATTTTTAATCTATTTTCAGGCCTACACCAACACCTTCGGACGCTTCAAAGAGTTGGAATCCTTGTATCAGGTTGCACTGGAGGAAAAGGATGTGGTGGGAATTGTGGTGGGAACACGTCCGGACTGCCTGCCCAAAAGGGTGCTGCGGAAATTTGCAGAAATTGCACAAAAAAACTACCTGTCAGTTGAACTTGGTGTTCAGACTTTTGATGACGCACAGCTGAAATTTCTTTCAAGAGGACATGACAGTGCCTGCTCCCTGAGTGCAATCCGCAAACTAAAATCTCTTGCTGATCTAAATCTCTGTGTGCATTTGATGTTTGGGCTTCCGGAAGAAACTGATGCACAAATTCGAGATACTGCAAACATATTGTCAGAGCTGGGAGTAGATGGGGTAAAATTACACAACCTGCATGTACTTCGGAACACCAAACTGGAAACGTTATATCGTGAAGCGCTGTTTGTGCCGGTCGAGCTGGAGGAATACACACGTAAAGTAAGCTTATTTCTGGAAAATCTTTCTCCAAAAATAGCAGTACACAGATTGGCCGCAGTTGCATCACGCTGGGATGAACTGGTAGCTCCAGCATGGACAAAAGAGAAAATGCGTCCAACTCAATTTATTGATGACTATCTGACTGCAAAAGGAACCTGGCAGGGACGCTGTTATGATTGCTGATTTTATTGCAGCTGAAATTAGCTAAAAACAAACACTGCTTCTGCTCTTGTTAAAAGGCAGAGTATGTAATAAACTAAAAAAATTCAACATCTTAATTTAAACGAAACTTGGCTACAGAAACAAAAAATAAACCGAAAACTTCGGAAAAAGAAGAATCCTTTGAGTTTGACTTAACGGAAAAGGATTTGGAAAAGGCAATTACTGACGACACTGACCGGACTTTAATTAAACGTATTTTACAATATCTGGACGATGCAAAGGCTGAAAATATTATTTTGATTGATGCCCAGCAACGTTCGAGTCTGGCAGATTATCTGTTGATTTGCGAAGGACGCTCTCAGTTGCACTGCAGGGGAATTGCAGAAGATGTGCAGTATAAGATGAAGCATCAAGGTGAGTTATCTTTGGGTATTGAAGGTGAAAAAGAGGGAAACTGGGTACTTTTGGATTATGGGAATATTATTCTACATGTTTTTCATCCTGCAATTCGCAAGTATTACAAATTGGAAGAACTTTATGAGCGGCGTCCAAATGAGGATAATTTTGCAGAGCTTGAATCCCTATAAGACAGAACAAAGGATGAAAAATGCCGGACAAAGAGCAACCGGAATGGCTGACAACACTGGAGGAATTACCTCTCTCTTCACGTTTACGCACTAAAGAGTCTCTCAAGCGTTTCAATACCTGGAGAATCGGCGGCAGCGCGGATTGTCTGATTGATGTCGTCAATAAAACAGATTTAGCTCTCATTCTGTCCTTTATCCGCAAACACAAAATCCCCTGGTTTATCCTTGGCAAAGGCTCCAACCTGCTCATTCCTGATACAAACTGGCCCGGTATTATTTTACATTTGAGTGGCGAGTTCAAAAACTGGCAAACTCTTGAAACAGACAGTTCTTACACAGTAAAAAATATCGTCTCTGCGGGAGCTGCACTGGCTGATGTCACATTTGCTCAGCGCAGCGTTGCACTCGGCTGGGGTGGTATGGAATTTCTAATCGGCATTCCAGGTACAATCGGAGGAGCAATTGCCATGAACGCCGGTGCTCATGGTGGTGAAACTGCAGATTTTTTATTGGAAGCAGAGTGGATGGACATGTCAGGAGAATTACATACCACACCCCGGGATAATCTGGATTTCAATTACCGCTTTTCTGAACTGAAAGGTAATTACGGACGGATAATCACCAGCGCAGTTTTTGAACTGGAGGAATCAGATCTGCAGACTGCAGAAAAAAAAATGCTGGAATGCCAGCAATTCCGGATGGAAAAGCAACCTTATAATCAGCCCAGTTGCGGTTCTGTTTTTAAAAACCCTCCGGGAGATTATGCTGCACGCCTGATAGAAGATTCTGGATTAAAAGGAAAAATTCAGGGTGAAGCTCAAGTTAGTCCTAAGCATGCAAATTTTATAGTTAACCTTGGCTGTGCATCCTCTGTAGAAATAATGACGTTAATTGAGACTGTCCAGGAAACAGTTTTTCGTAATCACTCGATTAATTTGGAGCTTGAGGTTCAAATCCTGCAGAGTGCAGGGTATGGCTAATTTTTTTGCAGCTGACTGCTCCAATCTTGCAGTCAACCGTTTGTGCTGCATTTAGTCCGAAAACTGTCAACAATAATTGAAATGCCCGTTTATAAATGCAGGACCTCAAACGACAATCCAGCCGACGTCCGGCTGTACGAAAACTACGGACAACATCCGTCAGCATCCGGAAAAACCGCAGTAATCCAATTCCCGGTATTGCATTAAAACTCCGCAAGCCCAGTACTGATCCCAATAATCGAACCTCCTGGATTCCGCAGTATTTTAAAGAAAATGAACCTGCACTGTTGCGTCATAAAATACGCTGGCTGCTGGAAAAACTGATTGCATTCTGCGGTTTGGTTTTTATTTTGTGGCTGACCGGCGGGAGCATCCAGGTTGGTCAGGCATATTTTCAAAAAGCTCTTACTAAAGTCCAGATCAATGGCAATCAGTTACTGAGTGATGCTGAGGTGTTGAGAACCAGTGGTTTGCGCCCCGGACAGCGTTTGATAGATCTCAACCCTTATCAGCTTGCAGCACGTTTACAGGTACATCCTCTAGTGCAAAAAGCAGATATTAGACGCAGATTTCCTGATGAAATATTTTTGTTTTTCAATGAATATCAGCCTGTAGCTCTGCTGAAAATAACACAACAGGCCAACGTTTTTTCACCAACAGCAATCACAAAACAGAATTATGTTCTGATTGGAAAAGATCAGCGCCTGCTCAAACAATTATCTGTTGCTGAACTACTGGATTCTACACACAAAAGACTGCCGCTAATCAAAGGGCTGACCGTTTCAGAAATGAAGCTAGGGACACGACTTGATTCCGCCGTGCTGGCTCGCGGGATCAAGTTTCTCACTACTTTTCAGGAAATGGCTGCGACTCAAAATGCAGAAATTTCAGTCACGCATATTGAGTCTGAGGACCAAGCTGATCTCGTCAACTGGCCTGCAATGCCAATACATATTGATATTTCTGATCCACTCAATCTCAAACTAAACTGGCCTCAGAACTATTCCAATCTTCAACCCAGCTCATCACAACCTCTGCGTTCAGTTCCGCTGACAATCCAAATGGGAAAGCGTGATTTTGACAAACGCTTAAAAACCTTTCAAACTATTTATCCAGCTTTGTATAAACAACATCCGCAATTAAAAAGTATTGACCTGCGCTATCGAAATAGGGTAATGCTAGTACCATGAAATAAATTCTATCAAACTGGTGTACAAACAATTTGTCCTCCAGTTTTTCGTGGAGCAGCATCATGGGGTTGTTGGACGAACTTATACAGCAAGAAGAACTTGATCCGGATTTGCTCCGGCAATCCGGAAGTTCTTTTCAAAATCTATCAGAATTTGAAAAAATTCAGCGTCTGATTCAAATGGAACTGCTGGAGGAGTCACAACTTCTCAAGCAGTTGTCAACCCGTTTTAACCTGCCTTTATTTTTCAGAACAGAAAATCACGTTCTGCATCACGAAGACCTTCCTTTAACAAAACAACTTTATGAAAGCACCGGTATTTTGCCCATGCGTTTCGGTAAAAAATGCATTGGACTTTTGTCAATTCAGTCAAACTGGTTAATGTTGAATCAAGCGGCCTTTCACCTGGAAGAGACGGTTTTGTGGCATTTAGCCCGACAACAGCAAATTGAAGATTTACTGGAAACATCTCACTTATCTGCCGTTAAAGCAGATATTTCTGCAACCGGAAGAATCCATCAAATTTTTGAAGAGGCCATTTCACGCAGAGGATCCGATATCCACCTTGAGCCGGAAAAAAATCAACTCCGGGTTCGGTACCGGATTGACGGCTACCTTCAGGATGCAGAGCCAATTCCAAGCGCTCTCCAACCTCAAATATTCTCACGTATTAAGTTGCTGGCCGGAATGGATATTGCGGTGCGGCGACTTCCTCAAGATGGACATTACAGCTACCATACCAACGGAAACCGCATATTTGACGTTAGAGTATCCACCTTACCGGGACAATTGGGAGAAAAGCTCGTTCTCCGGCTTTTAGACCAGACTCCCGTACAGCATAAATTGGAGGCACTTGGTTTTTTTAAGAATGATGTGGAAATGCTCTATCAGGCAAGTCAGGCACCAAGCGGTTTGATTTTAATAGTTGGACCAACCGGCAGTGGTAAAACCACTACACTCTATGCAGTTCTCAATGCACTTAATTCACAGGAAAAAAACATTCTGACCATCGAAAATCCTGTGGAATACCATATTGAAGGTATCACACAAGTTTCTGTAAAACCGGAGCAGGGTCTGGGATTTGCGGACACCTTGAGGGCTGCACTGCGACAAGATCCGGATGTACTTTTGATTGGCGAGATCAGAGATGAAGAGACTGCAAATATTGCAGTCAAAGCGGCATTAACAGGACACCTGGTACTCTCGACATTACACAGCAGCGATTCTGTAACTGCCATTCAACGCTTACTGAACCTCGGAATTGCTCCGGACTTGTTAGCAGAAACCCTGACCGTAATTGTTTCCCAGAGATTAGTCCGCCGACGCTGTACTCATCCTAATGTTAAGAGGGAAATCGGTTTTACCAACAAGAACTGTTTGCGCTGCCGTGGAACAGGCTATGCCGGACGTATCCCAGTTTATGAAATTCTGAAAATCAACTCACTTGTACGAGATCGCATAGAGGCTGGAGATACCGGGAAGAAACTGATCCGGGATGCTCCGGAACTTTATTTCCATACACTTGAACAAACTGCTCAACGTCTGCTAAAAGAAGGATTGACCGACTTGGAAGAAGTACAACCGCTCTTACTGAATATTTGATAATCAATAGTCGCTCAAATACTTAAATAATAACAGATAGAACTCACAGAACTTATCTTTTGCATGATTTTGGCAGTGTAAAGACCTAAAGGCTAGTTTGTTGATCATCAAGAAAACATACTACCGAAAAAGCAGCAACTGCTGAAGGATTATTTAAAATATATTCGGAGTTTTTTTGGCTCCAATACTAGACTTACACTTGAGCTTCTAGAGCTACGTTCCGGAATCAAACATACAACACCGCAAAACTGCCGGCAGGCCTGAGTCAGCAGGCTATTTACCTGGTAACTGAAAATAAGTGCAAATTCAGGTTTTGTTGTAGTTCTTCAGTTAATATGATATCATTAGCAATTGATCTCAGCTTTTTTTACTAATGTGAATTCATGAATGACTATTCAATTTTATTTCTGAAGGAAAGTAACGTCGGTGTACGGCAGTATCATTTTGGCACAAAATTACTGTTTTTGTTGCTGAGCTTGCTGCTGGTTGGTGCAGGTGCATTAAGCTGGAAATTTTTTGAACAATTTCAAACCATTACTAAACAGCGTCTGTTACTTGAGGAACAGGAGAAGACTCAGGTGGCATTTCAACAGCGAATTGATCTCTACGATGGACGAGAGTCGAGAATTTCGTTTCTTGAAAATTATGTCGATGAGTTGAAACAAGCTACGCAAAACAGTGGCATCATGTTCAAAAAACATTTAGCTCTGTTTCGCTCCAACACTAACAAGTTGGATGAATTACATAACTTTATGTGTCAGACTTTGGAGGCACAATGTGCACCCGATTTTGGTGATCAGGCAGAACCTCAACAAACTGTACAATGGCTTGAACAAATATATCAGGATTTTCTGTTATTTAACAAATCTTTGCAGGAATTTGCTGCTCGACGCGGCAGTTTTGAAGAACAAGCTAATACAATTCAGCAGTTGCGTAGACAGCTTGTTGAGACAGAACAGGATCTGTCTGAACATATGGAGTTTCTCAAGGCAAATCAGGCAACTGTCTCGCGTCTTACAAAAAAAATCAGCAAAACTACTGGCATAACACTTAGTAAAGCCAGTAAAAGCAAACGTGTAAAAACGAAAACAGGGCGCGGTGGACCAACTATTTTGGATAGTATGGCACTCGAGTCTCCACAGGCACTGTTAAGTTCAGGCAGTCTAAGACAGTTTCTCTACAACAACTCTGATAACTATTACTCAACGGTAGCTCAGTTAGAGGATTTGAGTCAGAAGATTGCACGTAATCACACTATCTGGAGACAAACTCCGACTATCATACCACTACGCAGCAGGGCTTTATCTGACCGCTATGGAATGCGTACAGATCCTTTTACAAAGAAGCGTGAATATCATGCCGGCATCGATTTCAGAGCACGAAGAGGTACACCTGTTTATGCACCTGCAGACGGAGTTGTCAGGACTGCAAGCCGCAAATCAGGGTTTGGTCTGTTGGTAGAACTCCAACACGGAAGAGGCTTTTTTCCTGGAAAGAAAAAATCTGTTCGTTACAGAACCCGTTTTGCTCATCTTTCCAAAATAAAGGTAAGACGCGGACAACAGCTTAAACGTGGAGACATCTTAGGTTTAGTAGGAAGTACTGGGCGAAGTACGGGACCCCACCTGCACTATGAAATAATTATCAACGGGCGTAGAACAGATCCACTACTACCAATATCCAGCTTTAATCCGGATCAATCTCTATATTATAGACATTGATTCCTGAACAAAACTAAATATGTCACAACAAAATACTACAACTAACAAAGGTCTGGCTTTACTGGGTAAAGATTTACTCATCGAAGGTACCATTCATTCTCAAAAAAAAATGATTTTGAGTGGTACTTTGGAAGGTTCTGTTTTTTGCAACCAGGAAGTTGTTGTTGCAGAACACGGACAGATCAATGGAGCAATTGAAGGAAATGTCGTTATGGTTGCAGGAAAAGTAGTAGGCGATTTATTGGCCCACAAACGTTTAGAAGTAACCTCAACTGCAAATGTTCGTGGTGAAGTACGGACGCCTTCCGGTCAGTTGTTAATTCAGGAGGGTGCAGTTATGGAGACTGAATGCATAACTCTCTCAGAAGACAAGCCTGTCAAACAGCTCTCATCTACTTGACATTTACTTGGAATAAACTCCAAAAGAAAGATCTTTTTCTGACTTTTAGCTTAAAATATGCAGTACCCAACTTCAAAAAATAGTTTAAATCAACAAACACGACCTGTTATTCAGTACAAACACTTAAAGAATCATGACCGGATTCTCTACATAAGTGGACTATTTACTCCGCCTAAAACACAGGAGGATACGGTTGGTATGGCAAAAGAAACTGAAGAGTGGCGCTCACTTTTTACGATGGTCTTAATTGCTGGATTTGGAGCAGTGATGCTCCTTATTTCCGTAATTGGAAGTTATGGAATTTTGGCAACCAGTCGACTAGAGGCACATGAGCAACAGCTGAGGCTAAAACTTGATTCAATGAGGCAGGAGAAATCTCTGATGCAGGAGGAAATTACTGCACTGAAAACCAATCCGGAGTACATTGAATTGATTGCCCGTAAAGAATTGGGGTTAGTGCATTCCAGTGAGTTGATTTATTACCTCCCTGAATCTGCAGACAGGCCCTGAGCATCTGACACCGGGCACTTGCTTATCGTGCTGCTCTCTCAAAAACACGGTTTTCGATTTTTTCAACTGCAGAACGTATAACTTCAGGAATTTGTGTAGTCTGGTTTTTTTGGTAGTTGAAACAGATCACCATCCCAGTACCTTCTGCAACTGTTGCCGATTTCTGCTTACTGACCAGCAGATACTCCATTGAAAATCGTTTCTCATGCATTTCGGTTATTTTTGCACCCACAAATACTGTATCCGGGTAAGTCAGCGGCACCAAAAAACGACAAGAAGTGGAGCCCAAAATAGGTCCTATACTCATTTCCTCCATTATTTCCAGCCAACCGACAGACTCAAAATACAAAATTCTTGCACTTTCAAAATAACGAAAATAAACTGAATTATTTACATGTTGAAAGGCATCCATCTCACCCCAGTTTACAGGTATTTCTGCCACAACAGGATATTTTTTTAAGAGTGATTTCATTGATTATTTTATATGTTAGCAATTGAAAAACAAGATCTGCAGCATGAGCAGCAGACGGCACTGATTATCTGCAATGGAGACCCTCCTCCGGAAGAACTGCTGCAGCAATTATGGCAAAAAGCAGATTACCGTGTTGCAGCTGATGGCGGTGCAAATCATTTGCTCAGCCAGCAGCTTTTACCTGATGCAGTGGTTGGTGATTTTGATTCACTCCAACCTGAAGTTCGCAAAAAATTAGCTGATTCAACTCTTTTCCTGCTCAAGGAACAGGAGACCAACGATGCAGATAAGGCTGTTCGACACTGCCTGAAACGCGGATATAAAGTCATCAACATCCTTGGTGCAGACGGAGGACGACTTGATCAATTCCTTGCCAGCCTGGAAATACTTTTTAAATACTCTCCTGAGGCCCGCCTGATTTTGTGGTCACCTCTGGAACGCATGGAATTTATTCAGAACACCTGGGAAGAGAACCTTAAACCAGGAACAACTCTTTCTCTGTTACCCCTTTTCGGTGGCGCTCAAGGTGTTATTACACAGGGACTAGAGTTTCCGTTGAATAATAAAGATCTCCTGCCTGGCAAAACACCTTCAGGAGTCTCCAATCTGGTCGTCTCCAATCCTGTCACTGTAACTCTAAATGAAGGGCAGCTATTACTTATCATTCAACATGCAGATAAATACTCTACAGATTTTGAGTTAAATCAAAGTAAGAATTATTGTCAGAGTCAGAATACTCAATAGTGTTGAAAAAAGTACTGTGGTCGTCACGAATTCGGGTATCAATTTATATTCCATAGCAATAATTGAGGCCAACACCGCAGCAGGCATCGCTGCCTGCAGGATGCCTGTACTGCGTTCCAGACCCTCAAGTCCAAATAAGGGAACCAACATTACTGCCAAAGCAGGTCCGCCGATCAAACGTACTGCAGAGGCGGCAACAACATTAAAGTTTATCTTTATATTGGCAATCTCACCCATTTGTACTCCCAACGTAACCAGCATCACCGGTATCATCGCCTGACCCAACAGTCCACTTAGACGTGAAAGAAAAATAGGGACTTCTATCCCGGAAAGATTGAAAGTCAGGGCCGGAATCAACGCCAGTAAAGCCGGAGTTTTAAAAACAGAGAATACTGCCGTCATTCCTCCGCTTCGAGCCCAACTGGCTACGCCGACACAAATGACAAAAGAGATAAAGAGAATTGCCAAAAAATAAACCGTTGCAGGAGTTCTGGCTACCTCACCCAAACGAAATTCAATCAGCGGCAGTCCAAAGTTTCCCACATTGCCAAAAGTTGCTATCAGCACAAAAGCCGCCGTTATTTCCTTGGACTGTCGGAGTGCCTTACCAACCAAAAAGCCCAGAACAGCAACCGCAATTTGTGCGCTAAAAATAAAACCCAGCATCTGGAATGCCAATTCAGCTTTTACTTGAGCCTCACTGATAATATTGAAAACAAAAGCTGGTATGAAAACAAAATATGCCGTTCTGGAAAGTGAGCGTGCATCTACCTGCAACCTGGGTCCAATGAAATAACCAATAACAACTAGCACAAAAACTGGTGTAACAACGTTGAGAAACACCAAATAAACACCGCTGATATTTTGCGTAAAATCAAATATATTCATAGGTCAAGTAGCCGGTTTTTCTGATGTTGAAATCAATGATAAATAAGTACTTAAGCAATTATTTTTGCTGGATTTTCACATTCATTAACAATCACACAATGCTCGCAATCTGGTTTTCGTGCCTTGCAGACATAGCGTCCATGCAGGATTAACAAGTGATGGGCATCTTTTTGCCATTTTGCAGGAACTTTAGACATTAATTTTTGTTCAACTTTTATAACCGTTTCTCCGGGTGCAAGACCAGTACGGTTGGAAAGTCGAAATATGTGCGTGTCAACTGCAATCACCGGTAAGCCAAATGCCGTGTTTAAAATCACATTTGCCGTTTTTCGACCAACTCCCGGAAGTGCTTCTAAATCCTGTCTGTTATCCGGAACCTGACTGTCATGATTTTCAACAAGTTGAGCACTGGTTGCAACAATATTTTTTGATTTAGTTGGAGCAAGTCCGATACTCCGAATATATAACAAAACTTTTTCTGCTCCTGCCTCAGACATTTCTGCTGGAGTTGGGAAAGCAGAAAATAATTCCGGTGTGACTTTATTTACCGAAGTATCCGTTGCCTGTGCGCTGAGAATTACTGCAATCAACAACTCAAACGGATTCCGGTAATAAAGTTCTGTTTCCGGCTTAGGAATAGAATTACTCAGCTTCTGGAAAAAACTATTTACCGTTGACGGTTTCATGGAAATTTCTATTATTTTGTTGATTAGATAAACTTCAGCAGTTTTGGTAATCTGCTTGCCGAAATACATTTTGTCAGCATCAAGTTGATTTTGTTCTCAATATGACATAAAGAGCGCATCAATTAGTTTACATAAACAACATGAGTTAAATTGACAATTAACAAAAATAAAATGACAATAGTCTTCAATAAAAAAACAACTCAAATTTAATACTAACTTCAGTTTATCCGAGCTTTCAGGCCTGAATATAAGTTTTCATATGCAGAATAGTGATTTTCTACCACTCCGAATTTCCGTTCTTGTCGTGTCTGATTCACGTACTGAGGAAACCGATACTTCTGGAAAAACACTAGTTGAACGATTGACAGAAGCAGGACATTTACTTGCAGAAAAGTGCATTGTTCCTGATGATATATATCAGATTCGTGCAGTTTTGTCACGCTGGATTGTAGATCCTGCAGTCGAGATAGTACTCACCACAGGTGGTACCGGCCTGACCGGTCGCGACGGTACACCTGAAGCTGCAATTCCATTATTTGACAAAACAATTCAGGGCTTTGGTGAAATGTTCCGCCTAATTTCTTTTGACGAAATTTCCACTTCAACCATCCAATCGCGAGTCACAGCAGGAGTTGCAAACGGAACCTATATCTTTTGTCTTCCCGGTTCTTCCGGAGCATGTCGAACAGCATGGGATAAAATATTAGAAACTCAACTCGATGTCCGCAGCCGGCCCTGCAATTTTGCAGAGATGCTGCCAAGACTGACTGAGAAATAACTGAATAGTTATTGAATTAAAAGACAGTCTGATTCTTTTCTTTGAGTTTCCAGAATCTTTTTCTGTTATTTTTTTGCTGCTTGTGAAGCGATAAACTCCTGTACTACAGGCACAAGCCTCCCCATACCTTCTTCCTTTGGACAGACTACTGGTAACCCCAGACGATCTTCCAGATTTTTTTGCTCTGCTTCCAACTCTTTTTTTGTGAGATCAAAACTGTTCAGAGCTATTGCTAACGTTTGAGAACCATACAGACGAATCAATTCCAACTCCTCTTCCAGCGGCGGCATTGGCCACAGCTTGCGTTCATCATCAGCCAGGTAATATTTCTGTTTTGGGGCAAACTGTAAAATAACACCCTTAGCTTGAGCACTACAGAGATATTCTGAACCACAGGGTCCAGAAGGATTGCGTAAAGACGATTGACCTTCGAGTAACATCAAATCAGGATTTTCTTCCAGATCACAACGAATAATTGCATCTTCCAATTCTCCGCTGACAAAATCATTAAGTGTAGAATCAAGTATAAAACCGAAGCGACCTCCCTGCAATTTTCCGGTCTGACCAGTATAAATCATTTCTGTTCGAATTCCATGTTCGCGGCAGGCATCCCTGAGCCAAAGACTGGAGGTGCGCTTGCCTAAAGCGCAGTCTGTACCAAACATGGCAATTCTCGGTGCACGGACATCCAGAATATTTCCTGTCCAAAATGCATGATCCTTTGCACTTTTTGGTTTTCTGATATCCAAGAGTTTTGCCTGATTGTTCTCTGCAATTTGCACTAATTCATGATCATCGTTCAGATAGTGATGTAGCCCATTAATGATATGCATACCGTAAGACAGTGCTTCGAGCAGCTCCATTCGAAGACCCGCAGGAATTATACCTCCTGGAGTTGCTATTCCAATAATTGCATAAACGCCGCGCCCGCACTCTTCTGGAGTTAGATTAAGCCTTGAACTACAACTCCTTAAAAAATCTTTGAGAGTTGAGTGGATAGGAATTTCAAGCACCTTACCATCAACCAGTTTTCCTGCATCTTCTCCGGCAGAATTTTGATCAATGACTGCAAGTATATCATATTGCTCTGAATTTCGGATCAAGCCAAATGCAGTCTTTGCGTTATGGGACTTGAACAAGCCACTGGTTAACACTATTGCAGATTCTTTCAAGAGAGACCTTTTGGTTAAAATATTTTGTGGTTTTTTTGAATTACCGGAAACCGAGAACTGTACTCAGTTGATCAACATTGTTTCAATAATTTTATTAGTAAAAAAGAATCTCCGGGAGGTCTTTGATAATAATTTTTTCGGCAACTGATTTGCTGAAAACCCTCTTTGAAATACAAGGCTCTTGCAGGTTTGTTTGCAGAATGGACTTCCAACCAAAGTGATTCCAAATTATCCATCTTCGCCTGCATTTCCAGCTTATCCAACATGAATACTGCCAGCCCTTTTCCCCTCCACTCCGGATGAACTGCTAATCTGAGAATTTGTAGTTCTGGAGGTACTGACTGAAAAACCAGCATTCCTACCTGACCGGCTCCCGGCAATTTCAACAACCAGTTCCTGTAAGTCGGCTGCGCCTGCATTTCCTGATAATCCTGCTCACTCCAAGATCCACTGAAACAAAGTGAATCCATTTCCATCATTTCTGACGGAGAAGGGTTCAAGGAAAAACGGAGGTCGTGGTTATACTGAGTTAAAGACAATTTCACTACATCTTCTGCTGTATTCTTGAGAAATAACTTGTAAACTAACAGAAGATTGATTATAAATATAGGTTTAATTTAGTATTTTTCTAAAGAGAAACGAAATCTGTCTGTCAAGGGATGAGGGCAGCAGGTTCGATTCTTTATGATTCACTACAGAACTAGTTCGTCCGCTGACATCCCACGGACACTTAACCAAGCCATTACAAGGAGATTTTATGGCTGTCATAACAATGAAGCAATTTTTAGAAGCTGGAGTCCATTTTGGTCACCAGACAAAACGTTGGCATCCCAACATGTCGCCGTACATCTACGGCATAAAAAACGGCGTACACGTCATCGATCTGCGGCTGACGTTAACTAAGCTCAAAGAAGCTTATGAATACGTGAAAGCATCTGCAGCAGAAGGCAGAGTTCCTCTTTTTGTAGGCACAAAAATCCAAATTCAGCGTATTGTTAAAGAAGAAGCAGAACGCTGCGGAAGTCCTTACATAAATTTTCGCTGGCTTGGTGGTTTGTTGACAAACTTTGGTACTGTCAAACAATCGATTGGGCGCTTGAAATCCTTTGAGGAAATTGCCGGAGAGGATCGTTCCTACGAAGGTGTTATCAAAAAAGAAGCTCTAATGATGGAGCGCAAGCGTGTTAAATTAGAACGTTCTCTGGGTGGTGTACGTAATATGAAAAGTATACCCTCAATGCTTTTCATTACAGACTGTCATCGAGAACAGCTTGCACTGAAAGAAGCTCAAAAATTAGGCATACCCGTTGTTGGGGTTGCAGACACAAACTGTGATCCAACAGGAATAGATTATGTTATTCCAGGAAATGACGACTCACCACGTGCTGTTGCACTGTATGCCAACATAATTTCAACTGCAGTCCTGGAAGGTCTGGCTGTACGGAAGCAAGCTAGAATAGCAGTGGCTTCTGAGGAAAAGGCAACTGCCAAAAAAGCTAAGCCCACAACAAAAGTAGTTGTCAAAAAAGCTGGTGAAGCTGCAGCTAATAAGACTAAGCCTGCTGTAAAAGTGACAAAGGTTAAAACTGCAGTTGCTCCTCAGCAGAAGCCTGCAGAGCAAAATATCGCTACTGAAAAAGCTGCGTCTCCTTCGAAAGCAAAGGGCAAAGATGCTGAAGTAAAAGCTGCAGAAGAAAAACCTGCTGCTAAAAAAACTGCTGTGAAAGCAAAAAAAACAGTAGAAAAAGCTAAGCCACTTGCGAAGGCAACGGTTAAAGATGCTAAAGTTGTTACTGAAGTAAAAGCTGCAGAAGAAAAACCTGCTGCTAAAAAAACTGCTGTGAAAGCAAAAAAAACAGTAGAAAAAGCTAAGCCACTTGCGAAGGCAACGGTTAAAGATGCTAAAGTTGTTACTGAAGTAAAAGCTGCAGAAGAAAAACCTGCTGCTAAAAAAACTGCTGTGAAAGCAAAAAAAACAGTAGAAAAAACTAAAACTACTTCAACTAAAAAGACTCCGGCAGCTAAAGCCAAAAAGGTGGAAACAAAAAAATAAAGAGTACCTACCAGCTAATCTTTGCGGACTTACACGTAAGTCCGCAAACCACATAAAAACTATATAAACAATTGGAAGAATAAAAAAGATGGCAGCGATTACAGCAGCAGCAGTTAAAGAATTACGAGAAATCACCGGAGTTGCAATGATGGACTGCAAAAAAGCCCTCGTTGAAGCAGATGGAGATCTGGAAGAAGCACAAGATTTACTACGAAAAAAAGGACAGGCAAAGGCATTAAAAAAATCCTCACGTGAAACCAGCGAAGGTGCAGTCAGCTTTATTGCCAGTTCAGACGGCAAACGCTCCGGCTTGATAAAAGTTGCCTGTGAAACTGATTTTGTAGCACGTAACGACATCTTTCAGGATTTTATCACTCAGCTTGCGAACCAGGTTTGTGAGCAGGGTACAGACAGTTTATTAGAACAGCCCTTAATTGAAGGTGAGGGTAATGTCGAAGGGTTTTTGACAGATAAGATTGCTGAATTAGGCGAGAACATGCAGATTCTTGAGAGTAGTAAGTTTGAAATAAAAGACGGAGCTATCGGCGGTTATATCCACAGTAATGCTAAAATTGGAGTTGCAGTACCATTGGAGACAGACCAGCCATGCAATGATGAACGCCTGAAGACGCTTGCCCGGGACATTGCCATGCATATTGCAGCATTTCCTGCAGAAGCAGTAAAAGCTGATCAGGTATCAGCAGATGTGCTGGAAAAAGAAAAAGAGGTATTTACGGCTCAGGCAAGAGAATCCGGAAAACCTGAAAACATTATCGAAAAAATGATTGAGGGCAGGCTAAAAAAATTCCTTAAAGAAATCTGTGTCGAAAGTCAGCCCTTCGTAAAAGATCCTCAACTTACTGTTGCTCAACTAGTAGAAAACACAGCAAAGGAACTGGGAGTTAAAATCACATTTAACAGCTTTGCTAAATTTCAGTTCTAGGCATCCAGTATGAACCCAAAATACAAACGTATTCTACTTAAATTGAGTGGAGAGACCCTCGGTGGAGTTCGGGGTACAGGGTTTGACTATGATACGATTCGTTCACTGGCTGATAGCGTGATCTCCGTTCACAATCTGGGTGTTGAGGTTGGAATTGTGATTGGAGGAGGAAACATATTTCGTGGTTCAAAATCCGCTGAAGGTAATGTCGGACGTGTTGCCGGTGATCATATGGGCATGTTGGCAACTGTGATAAACAGTATCTGTCTTCAGGAAATACTTGAACAACGCGGAGTCTTAACTCGAGTCCTTTCTGCAATTGAACTGAATGCCATTGCAGAACCGTACATCAAACGCAGGGCCGACCGGCATTTGGAGAAAAAACGGGTTGTGATTTTTGCTGCTGGTACAGGCAATCCTTATTTCACTACAGACACGGCTGCAGTGTTAAGAGCTTCTGAGGTTGGTGCGGAAATTGTTATAAAGGCGACCAAAACAGATGGGGTTTATGACAAAGACCCCCTGCTCCATGCAGACGCTGTCCGTTATGAAAAATTAAATTACGATGAAGTACTCAAAAAACACCTCAAAGTGATGGATGCGACGGCCATTGCTTTTTGCCGGGACAATCAACTTCCCATTCTGGTTTTAGACTACCAGTCACCTGACTCTATTCTCAAGGCAGTTTGTGGAGAAACCGTCGGAACATTGATCAATTAAAGAGGCACATGGCTCTGGAAAATACACAGGAAGTTGAAGAAATAGTTTCCCATAAGATGGATAATACAATTGAGAATCTCAAGCAGGACCTCAGTGGGATTCATGCTGGTCGAGTTTCACCTGCTATGCTGGACAGCATCAAGGTCGACTATTACGGCACACCGACTCCTGTTAGTCAGTTGGCAAACATCACAACTCCTGAACCTCAAATGCTGGCCATCAGTCCTTGGGAAAAAACAATGATCAAGGAAATTGAACGCAGCATGCAGGCAGCAAATTTGGGTTTCAGTATCTCAAATGATGGTAACATTATCCGTGCTGTGACTCCTCCTTTTACTGAAGAAAGACGTAAAGATTACGTAAAGCAGATAAAAAAAATCGGAGAAGATTCGAAAATTGCTGTCCGTAATGTGAGACGGGAAGGAAACGACAACCTGAAACAGTTGGAAAAAGATAAGCTCATTTCTCAGGATGAAGAAAAAACAGCACAGGAACACATCCAAAAAGTAACAGACAAGCACACAGCCTTGGTAGATGAGTTAGTGACTGCAAAGGAAAAAGAATTGATGACCATTTAGGACTTAAATGCTGGCTGCACTCCTGCACTCAATTTGGCAATATCAGGTTTTTAAGTCTGTCGTTTTCCGCGGCGGAATGGCCTTTTTGACGGCCTATTTCCTGATTGTGTGGGTGATGCCTAAAGTAATCAGGTCCTTTAGAAAAAGAGGTATTACTTCAGATTTTATCACAGTTCCAGCTGACACAAAGCCTTACACCGGAGCCCCACCGATAATGGGTGGAGGCGTTTTAATTTTAGGAATCCTAATTGGTGCAGTGCTCTGGTGCAACCTGAATCAATACGTTATTGCTCTGTTGGTAATAATGCTCTCGTTTGGAATAATTGGAGCAATTGACGATGTTGCAAAAGTACTCAGCAAGCGCCGGGTTGAATCCGGACTTGAGGCCAGAAAAACATATAGTGAAAAAGCTGATGGTATCAGTGGACGCTGGAGATTAGCTGCACAGTTTTTAGTTTCACTGCTGGTAGTAGCAGGTTTATACCTCTTTGTTGATATTGACGGACACTTGGTAGTACCTCTTGTACCATTGAAAACTGCTTATCCATACTTGCCAAAATATCTCTTTATCCCCTTGATGATCTTCATTATAGTTGGTGGAGCAAATGCTGTAAATCTGACCGATGGAATGGACTCGCTGGCGACAGTCCCCTTAATGACATGCGCCCTGTTTGTAGGAATAGTTGCCTACATTGGTGGTGATGCAGAATTTGCGGCAAAGTTAAAAATACCCAGTTTATCGCACGATATTAAGGAGCTCGCAGTACTCTCTGCTTTGGTAATCAGTGCCGGTGTAGCTTTTCTAAAATACAACTCTCCGCCTGCTTTGATCTACATGGGTGACCTTGGCGCATTGGCTTTAGGAAGTATGGTGTCTGCAATGTTTATTTTTGTGAAAGCAGAATTGTTTTTGCCGCTTGTAGGTGGCGTTTTTGTATTTTCTGTACTTTCATCTGTCATTCAACGCACATTTTTCAGGTTGGTAATGTGGCGTAAAGGCCGTTCAAAAGCAGAAAAATATCGATTTTTTTTACGTTCGCCATATCATCATCATCTGCAGCGATTGTGGACTTATTCAGAAAAAAAACAAGAGATTGAATCAGTCTGGATCATGCTTCAGAATAAACTTGGTATAGACCCTGTCCCAGAAGAAAATAAGTTGCTAAATCCTCAGGAAGTTAACAGCCGGGTGATCTGGCATATGCACCTAAAATCAATTTGGCTCTTTGTCTTTACTCTGATAATATATTTCAAAGTCCGCTGAGACTCAGGAATAATTACCTATTAAACTTTGCAGAAAAGAGTGCATGAAATGTTAACCATATTTCAGAGACTATTATGAATTTTCAAGGACAAACTGCTTTAATTACGGGAGCCGGCAGGGGAATCGGGAAAATTATTGCTCTCAGTTTGGCAGCTTCCGGTGCAGATATTGTACTTGTTGATATGAATCCGGAGATGGATGATGTGCAAAAAGAAATTGAAAATCTGGGTTGTAAATGTTTGGCATTTCAGGCTGATGTAACAGATTTTGAAGCCATTGATTCTATGGTGAAAAATATTCTCGAAGAAATGGGAGCAATCCATATTTTAGTCAATAATGCCGGAATCACTCAGGACAACCTGTTTTTGCGTATGAAACCTGAGCAGTGGTCAAAGGTCATTGATGTTAATCTCAATGGAGTTTTCAACGTGACTAAAGCAGTTGTTCGTTCCATGGTAAAGCAGCGTTCAGGTACAATTATTAACATCTCATCCGTAGTTGGTTTCTCAGGAAACCCCGGGCAAGTAAATTATAGCTCAACCAAGTCTGCACTGGTTGGATTTACCAAGTCGCTGGCCCGTGAAGTTGGTGCAAGAGGAGTTACTGTAAATGCAGTTGCTCCGGGATTTATTGATACTGCAATGACACAAGCACTCAATGAAAGTCAGCAGCAAACAATTCTGCAGCAAATTCCGTTGGGACGGATGGGAGATGCAGATGATATTGCCAATGCAGTAACTTTTTTGGCTTCAAAAGAAGCCTCGTACATAACTGGTACTATCCTGCATGTAAATGGAGGAATGTACTAAATTTTCTTTGACGAGTATTAATAAATATTGACCTTTTTTTTCATTTCTGACAAAAAAGAATGCCCGTTAAAATATTTTTTGAAACCTTAAAGCAAAAATAATAATGGAAGAAATACAGACGAAAGTCATCCAGATCATCAGTGAACAATTAGGTAAGGATGAGTCAGAAATTCAAATGAACTCTCACTTTATTGAAGATTTGGATGCAGACTCACTGGATACCGTAGAATTGGTAATGGCTCTGGAGGAGGAGTTCGAGGTTGATATTCCCGATGAAGCTGCAGAAAAAATCACCACAGTTCAGTCTGCTGTAGATTTTATTGCTGAAGCTAAAGCCTGAGTTTCGAGTATTTACTTCTAGAAGATGAATCCGGCACTGCTTAATGACTGCTGTGCCGGTCATCATTTCACCCTAGTCAATCTAAAAGAACATGGGAAATCGCGTTGTAGTGACGGGACTTGGATGCGTGTCACCACTCGGAAATGATGTCTCCACTTCCTGGGAGGCCTGCACTAGTGGATTATCAGGTATAGACCGAATAACCCATTTTGATCCCGAAGCATACCGCTGTCAAATTGCCGGTGAAATAAAAAATTTCCAACTGCCGGAAATTATTCCAATCAAAGAAGCCAAAAAAATGGATCTGTTCATACAGTACTCCATAGGCGCAGCAAAGGAAGCTTTAGACGATTCCGGTCTGGAAATCACAGCAGACATTGAAGAAGAAGTAGGTGTCTCATTAGGTGTTGGTATTGGCGGCCTTGGCTGTATTGAAAAATACTCTGCAATTCTTGAGAAAAGTGGCCCAAGACGAGTCAGCCCTTTTTTCATTCCCATGACATTGAGCAATCTGGCACCAGGCTATATCTCTCTTCTTCTTGGAGCAAAAAGCTACACCGCCTGCAGCGTTTCTGCCTGCACATCCTCCAATCATGCCATTGGCTCCGCAGCCCGGATTATTGAACGTGGTGATGCAAAAGTTGTAATTTCCGGTGGAGCTGAGTCCAGTGTGACTCCTCTGGGAATTGCCGGTTTTGCCTCAATGCATGCACTTAGCACGAGAAATGATGATCCGCAGCGGGCCAGTCGTCCCTTCGACAAAGACCGTGATGGTTTCGTGATGGGTGAAGGTTCTGGTATACTGATTCTGGAAGACTATGAATTTGCCAAAGCAAGAGGTGCCCGGATTTATTGCGAAATTACAGGTTATGGATTCAGTTCTGATGCACATCACATCACTTCTCCATCCTCAGAAGGTCCTGCTCGGGCTATGAAAATGGCTCTTAAAGATTCCGGTTTAGCAGCAATGGAAATTGACTATGTCAATGCTCACGGCACCTCAACACCTGCAGGTGACCTGAACGAACTCAAAGCTATAAAATTAGCACTTGGAGAAACAGCTGCACAACAACTTTCAATTAGCTCCACTAAATCCATGACCGGGCACCTTCTTGGTGCTGCTGCTGCAATTGAGGCTGTTTTCTCAATCAAAGCTATCCACCATAGTTTGATTCCGCCAACCATCAATATTGATAATCTTGATCCGGAATGTGATCTGGACGTGACACCAAATACAGTTAAACCCAAAGAAGTGAGTGCTGCAATGTCAAATGCCTTTGGTTTTGGTGGTACTAATGCCTCTATTATTTTTCAGAAAATAGACTAAATTCATTTTTTCTGTATGGACCTTATAACAATATCAGACAGAACATCAATGCAGGTCCTTAAAGCAAATCTCTCATCTCTTTGAACAAAAAATATCACCATGAGCAGTACCGAATATCAAGTAGACCGCAGGGAACTTCAATTCGTTATTAACGAATCTTTGGAAGCCGGAAAATTATGTGAACTTCCTGATTTTTCTGAATTTGATGAAGAAATTTTTTCGATGATAATTAATGAGGCCAGCACTTTTTCAGAGCAGGTACTGGCGCCACTTAACGAAAATGGTGACCGACAAGGCTGCAGAATAGCTGATGGTTCGGTGGTGACTCCGGACGGTTTTGCAGATGCCTGGAAACAACTTGGCGAGGGTGGCTGGTTGAGCATGAATATGCCAGTGGAATATGGAGGACAGGGTCTTCCGGAAGTGATCTCAATCATTGGCAAAGAAACTCAAATGGCAGCCAATCAGGGTTTTACAATTGGTGCCTCACTTACTTCTGGTGCCGCAAATCTGATCTATACATTTGGCTCAGAGGAACAAAAAATAGAATTCTGCCAAAAAATGTTTAGCGGTGAGTGGTCCGGTTCAATGTGCCTGACTGAACCTCAGGCAGGAAGTGCGGTAGGTGACGTAACCACCAGTGCAACCAGACAGGAGGACGGACACTATCTGATTAAAGGCACTAAACAGTTTATCACAAATGGTGACCATGATATGGCGGATAACATAATCCACCTTTTACTGGCGCGGACCTCTGATGCTCCTGCTGGAACTAAAGGCATCAGCTTGTTTATTGTCCCAAAAATTAGAAAGGACGGTAGCCCGAATGACGTAAAAGTACTCAGTCTCGAGCATAAAATGGGCATCAACGGCTCACCAACCTGTCTGCTTTCATTTGGAGATAACGCTGATTGTCATGGATATTTGCTGAAAGCAGAAAATCTAGGTATGGCACAAATGTTTCAGCTGATGAATGAAGCCCGACTGCTGGTTGGTCTGCAGGGACTGGCCGGAGCAGGTGCTGCTGTTCAAAATGCCTGGGCTTATGCAAAAGAAAGAACCCAGGGATCCTCTGCTGTTAATCCGGGTGAAAAAGCTGCAATCGTTGAGTTTCCTGACGTGCGTAGAATGCTGATGCAGATGAAAGCTGTTACTGAAGGCCTCCGTGCTCTGATGTATACAACTGCATGGTACTCAGACATGGCCCATCATGGTCCGGAAGACAGTCGGGAAAAATATCAGGATTTACTGGACCTGCATATTCCAGTTTGTAAAGCCTTCGGTACCGATCAGGGTTTTGACGTCGCCAGAATCGGAATCCAAGTCTTAGGCGGTGTCGGTTTCACACAGGATTTCCCACTGGAGCAAAATGCCCGTGACCAGAAAATTGCTTCAATTTATGAAGGTACAAATGGAATTCAGGCCCTGGATCTGGTTGGCAGAAAATTCAGCACAAAAAAAGGTCAGCTGCTGAAGGTTCTGGAGAATGAGTTAGGCTGGTTTGATCAACACACGCCCTCAGGTGAACTTGCCGGCTGGGTTGCGGAATGGGAAAACTATCGTGCTTTAATACAGGAAAGCATTAACAATTTGAAAAATATTGGAGAAACACAGGGAAAAGACGGTTACATTCTTTATGCAGTTAATATGCTGGATTTGCTGGGCGATGTACTTTGCTGTTTTTATTTGCTGAAGCAGGCTCAAACTGCCCAGACAAAATGGGAAACCCTGCTTGCCGGCGTTGCTTCCGAGGAACAATTACTTGAAGAAAATGAAGAAGCACAATTTTATTGGAACAAGCTGCGAACCACAGAATTTTATGTCTGGAGCATTTTACCACGCGCTTTATCGAATGCAAAAACCATTAAAAACGCAAACCTTGCACCATTGAAAGCCTGTCTGTAAAATTTATTCCTCTCCTTAAATGAGAGGAATAGCTCACAACTCCGGCAATATCAAGCTCGTCATCTGTTGTAACGGCGTTGCTGTCTTAAATTTTCTGTCCCGATTACTACCTTGAAACTCTTCTTTGCTACCTCAAACTCCAATAAACTACGCGAACTTTCTAAACTGCTGTCCTGCAGCTTGGAATTGTTTCCAGTTGATCTGCAGGAAATTCAAACGACAGATTTGCAGCAACTCGTAAAATATAAACTCCAACAGGCTTTTGAAACCCTGCAGACTCCAGTAATTGTTGAAGACACATCTTTGTATTTTGAGGCCTGGAACGAATTGCCCGGACCACTCATCAAGTGGTTTTTGGAGAATCTTGGCTTATCCGGAATAGTACGTTCTTTATCTGCATTTGAAAATAAAGCAGCACAGGCGGTCTGCTGTTTAGGCTACACAGAGGACGGCAAAACAATGCATTTTTTTGAAGGAACTCAAGAGGGAACTATCGTCAAACCAAGAGGTTCTCTTGATTTTGGCTGGGACGCAATTTTCCAGCCTGTCGGTCAGCAACTGACTTTTGGTGAAATGGATCATGAACTTAAAAACCGCATTTCTCCGCGTGCAGCTGCTGCTCTTAAATTTGAAAACTTCTTAACTCTGCAGGCAAAGCAAAGGTAACATCCTCCTGTACTATCTCAAGACTCCTGATTTTATTAGCTGTAAACATCTCCTGCAGACCGGTGACAATACCCTGTACGATATCCTCAGGGGCAGATGCTCCTGCAGTAATTCCAATGCTCCGGATTCCTTCCAGCCACTCAGGATTTAATTCGGCTGCAGATTCAATCCTGCGGGCTTTAACTCCTGTTGCCAGAGCAACTTCAACTAAACGTACCGAATTTGAACTGTTAGGGGCCCCCACAACCAGCACCAGGTCGACCTCCTTACTCAAGGCTTTCACTGCATTTTGTCGATTTTGAGTAGCATAACATATATCATCCTTGACCGGACCCTTAATTTCGGGAAAGCGTTTCTTGAGTGACTCAATAATTTCTTTTGTATCATCCAAGGATAAAGTTGTTTGAGTTATATAAGCAACTTTGTTCTCATCAGGAATTTTTAGAGTCGATACTTCTGCAACTGTTCCAACCACAAAAATATGTTCCGGAGCTTCACCAACAGTACCCTGAACTTCAACATGATTATGGTGTCCAATCAGGATAATTGTGTGTCCTTTTTGTGCATAACGTTGTGCTTCACCATGTACTTTTGTCACCAGAGGACAGGTTGCATCGAGGACTTTTAATCTGCGCTTTTCTGCTCGTTTTCGAACTTCCGGAGAAACACCATGGGCAGAATATATTGCATGTGAACCAACAGGTATTTCATCAATATTTTCCACAAAAACTGCACCGTCTTTGCGGAGACGTTGAACAACATGCTTATTGTGAACAATTTCATGCTGGATATAAATCGGCGGTCCGTAAAGTTCCAATGCTTTTTCCACAATGGTGATCGCACGATCGACACCCGCACAAAATCCCCGAGGACTAGCCAGTACCAGATTGATCGAATCTCGGGAGCTGTTGGAATTCATTGATAAAGAGAGATGATGAGGATGGTTTGCATTTTGCTCTAAATAGTTTATAAGAGAACTGGAAATATTTCAATCTTTCGACAACAATCCGCTGAAAACTCCAAAACATAGAATCGACTATGAGTGAAAAAAGCAAAAACCCTAAAGTACCCTGGAAACGCTTGAAAGGTACTACCAATTTTTATCCCACTTATGTCGATGGAAACCTGGATAAGGTTACTCCTGCAGCTGCAACTCATGGCACACAATTTCAAACCGTCATTCCACGTTACAATCTGTCCATGTCAGAAACCCGTAACGCTGGCACAGGTCCAACTTTTTTAGAAACTGAATATCAGCCAAAGACAACTACCTCGGAACCCAAGCAACAAATCGCAAAGCCAGTGCAAAAAACAACCAAGTCCCCTCAAAAAACACCCAAACATAATAAAAAGAAAATCCGGACAGATTTTTGGGAATAAAATCAGTCCTGCTGCTTTAAAATAACTAAAAACTGTTATCCAGCTGTGATATACTTCACATCAGATTAAAAAATTCTGCTGCAGAATTTACCAGACTAACTGCAAATAAGTAACTCCGAACATAATCCGGATTTTTATTTTACGGTTCCTCGCATACTTCAAGCAAATAAGCTTGACAGACACTCCAATTATTTGCTCTAATATTATGTTTATCACTTTTCAATAAGTCCCATGTTTGAAACACTGTCAGACAAATTAAGCGGCTCCTTAAGAAAGGTCAGGGGACACGGGCGTTTAACAGAAGACAATGTCAGTCAAACTCTGAATGAGGTCAAAATGGCCCTTTTGGAGGCGGATGTCAATTTTAGGGTAGTTAAAGCATTTTTACGCTCAGTCAAGGCCAGAGCAGTTGGAGAAGAGGTACAAGGCAGTTTGACACCAGGCCAACAGTTCATTAAAATTGTCAACGAAGAGTTGACAGAGATGATGGGTGGTGCAAATTCAGGATTGAACGAACCGGAAACAGCGCCACTGATCACAATGATGGTAGGGCTGCAGGGTTCAGGGAAAACATCATCTGCCGGAAAATTAGCACGATTTTATCTGAATGAAGGTAAACGACCGTATCTAATTCCTGCAGATATTTATCGTCCCGCAGCTATCCAGCAGCTACAGGTATTGGCGGACACCCTGGGGATTTCATGCTATCCATCCAGGACTGATCAAAATCCGCTGGAAATCGTAGAGCAGGGGCTTGAAGCAGCAAAGCAGGAAGAAGCTGATGTGGTGTTTATTGACACTGCAGGTCGACTGCACATTGATGAAGAATTGATGGCAGAACTGAGTCGCATAAAAAACTCATTCAAGCCTCATGAAATTCTTTTTGTTGCAGATGCAATGACTGGGCAGGAAGCCGTCAACGTAGCAAAAGGCTTTAATGATCTGCTGGACATTACTGGTGTAATGTTGACTAAAATGGATGGTGATGCCCGCGGAGGAGCAGCGCTCTCTATCCGGGCTATTACACAAAAGCCGATTAAGTTCATCGCAGTTGGTGAAAAACTCGAAAACTTGGAAGCCTTCCATCCGGAACGCATTGCTTCCAGAATTTTGGGTATGGGCGATATGCTCTCACTGATTGAGAAGGTCGAAGATTCATTCAGTGAGCGAGAAGCTCTGCAGATGCAGACAAAACTGCGGCGCAATGAATTTACACTGGAAGATTTTAGAGATCAGTTGCGTTCGATGCGCAAAATGGGTTCAATGAAAGATGTACTTGGCATGTTGCCGGGGATGAATACTTCGTCGTTGAATAATGCGAATATTGATGATAAAAAACTGGTTCATATTGAGGCTATAATTTCATCAATGACTATCAGTGAACGAAATAATCATAATCTGATGAATGGTTCACGCAGAAGCAGAATTGCCAAGGGCAGCGGGACAAACGTAAGTGAAATAAACAGACTGCTGAAACAATTTATCCAGATGCGCAAAATGATGCAGAAACTGTCAAAAGTTTCCAATCCCGGCAAAGCAATGCGCATGATGCAGGACATGATGCCAAATTAACAACAACTAAAGATTTAAAACTTTAGAGATAAACATAAAACCTGAAACCTGAATTTAATAATTATGGTTAGAATACGTCTCGCCAGAGGTGGCAAAAAAAAGAAACCTTACTACCGTGTTGTCGTTGCAGATCAACGCTGTAAACGTGACGGCCGTTATCTTGAGCACATTGGCTTTTACAATCCAATGGTTACAGAAAACCGCTTTGAGATTGATGCAGAGCGTGTCAAACATTGGCTCTCCCTTGGTGCACAGCCTACGGAGCGTGTCAGCAAATTGATGAAACAGGCAAAAATCACCGTCTGAAGATATTTCGTGGTTAATCGCTTTTTTATCGATCGGGTCCGCGATGAGAGATTTTATTGATTATGATGACCTGACCTGGGTTGCCACTCTGGTTGGAGCACATGGGATCAAAGGTGCGGTCAGAGCAAAATATTTCACCGACACGCCTGAATATTATTTAAAGACAAAACTCTTCTATCTGGAAACTGACGGCCAGTTACGGAGTTTAAAAGTTTTACAGCTTAGGCCGGCAAAAAATGGTTGGATTATTCTGTTTGAGGAACTTGTTTCCCGCAATGACGCAGAAAGACTGAAGGGTTGCCGCTTATTGCTTCCGGATGAGCAGTTGAAACCGCTGGAAGCAGATGAAATATTCATACATCAGCTGATCGGCTGCAAAGTAGAAGATCAAAACGGTTTTTTCTTAGGGAAAATAACAGATTTCCTGGAAACTGGTGCTAACAGCGTTTATGAGGTGCGTAACGGTAAAAGCAGATTTCTGGTACCGGATGTGCCGCATGTTGTAAAGAAACTTGATGTTGAGGCACAGCGTATGGTTATCGATCCGCTGCCGGGATTAATTGAAGAAGAAGCTCCAGAGGATGATGTTACGTTTTGAGATTTTAACATTATTTCCGGATATTTTTTCTTCATTTCTGGAAGAAAGTTTGATAAAGCGGGCAATTGTACAGCAGAATCTGAGTGTTAATCTGGTCAATTTTCGCAAACATGGACTTGGTAACCATCTTCAGGTAGATGACACACCTTACGGTGGTGGTCCAGGTATGGTGCTAAGAGTTGAACCGATAGCTCAGACACTGAAGCAGCAACATGAGTTTCACCGCAGCGAGGGACGTGAAACACATAGTATTTTGCTGACACCGCAGGGCCAGCCGTTTTCACAGGAAAAGGCACAGGAACTGTGTAATAAAAAAGCTGTACTGACTCTGGTTTGCGGACGTTATGAAGGATTTGACGAGAGAATCCGCACTTTAGTAGATGAAGAAATATCAGGAGGAGATTTTATCTGCATGGGCGGCGAGGTGATAGCAATGACCTTAATTGAAGCTATCAGTCGTCTGGCCCCAGATATTCTTGGTAATCAAGAATCACCTGAGCAGGAATCTTTTTCTCAAGCCCTGCTGGAATTTCCGCAGTACACGCGGCCAGCAAGTTTTGAGGGCTTGGATGTTCCGGAAGATTTGATATCCGGGAACCATAAAAAAATTGCCGAGTGGCGTCAGCAACAGGCTTTAGCAAGGACTAAAAAACGACGCCCGGATTTGCTTTCGTGCAAAACTGACGGTTAGAGTTGAGAGAACAAACACAGTATTTAATTAATTTAACACCTTAAGCAAACGAGAAAAGATGTCTACTGCAATGGAAATGGTTGAACAATCGCAATTACGTAGCGAATTGCCTGAATTACGAGTCGGATCCAGCGTCCGGGTCAATTACCGGATTACTGAAGGAAACAAAGAGCGCATCCAGGCATTTGAGGGTGTAATCATTGGCAAGCACTGCGGAACACGCAACAACAAGGCTACTTTTACAGTACGAAAAGTGACTCAGGGCTATGGTGTCGAACGTATTTTTCCTCTACACTCTCCACGAATTGAGAGCGTTGATATCATCAAAATAGGAAAAGTGCGCCAGGCAAAACTTTATTATTTGCGGGCAAGACGTGGGAAAGCAGCTCGGATCAAAGAACGTATTACTGCCAGGCCGTCAGCTTAATTTCAGGCCAACGCTTGAACTCGAAAAAGCTGCGGCTGATCGGGGATTCAAGCAAATTGCCGGTGTTGACGAAGCAGGACGCGGTCCATTGGCAGGACCGGTGGTGGTTGCTGCAGTTATTTTAGGAGAAGCTTGGAAGACAGAACATCAACTCAACGACTCTAAGAAGCTCTCTGAAAAAAAACGTGAGCAGTTGTTTGAAATTATCTGTACTGAAGCGGCTGCTTATAAGATTGTCGCAATTTCTGCAGAAGATATAGACCGCTTAAATATCTTACAGGCAACACTTTTAGGGATGTTACGCTGCCTGACTGAAATTGTGCCTACACCTGATTATGCACTGGTTGATGGAAATATTTTTCCCAAAACGGAAATACAGGGTGAAGCAGTAGTTAAAGGCGACGGACGCTCCAAAAGCATTGCTGCGGCATCAATTTTAGCCAAAGTAACACGTGACCAGCTGATGCTTGAAAATGCAAAGCACTATCCGGAATGGGGTTTTGAGCAGCACAAAGGATATCCGACCATTCAGCACCGAAGAGCAATTGAAAAGTACGGTTTATCTCCTTTGCACCGAAAGTCATTTAGACTAAAATCTTTGGTAACGCAGGAAAACAGAAATTCAACTTCTCAATTGAGTTTGCTGTGACTAAAGCACGACTGCAGACAGGGGCAATTGGAGAGCAAATTGCCTGTGATTTTATGCAGGAGCAAGGTTACCGAATAGTTGAGCGAAATCATCGATCCAGACTGGGTGAACTGGATCTCATTGCAGATTATCAGGAATTTCTGGTTTTTTGCGAAGTTAAAACACGCAGAGGTACCAAGGGGCCGCATCCGTCCTTGTCGGTAACTGCAAAAAAAATTAATAAATTGCGTCAACTGGGTGAGCAATATCTCATCCGGATGCACTTAACTCATATGCAACCGCGTTTTGACGTGATTGCCGTACAACTGATGGACGATAATCCGCCGATTATTGATCATATTATCAACGCTTTTTAATAAAAAAGGAAAGAAACATGGCTCATCACAAGTCAGCGCTTAAGCGTGTTAGACAAACAATAAAACGTACTGCACAGAAACGATCTCAGCGTGCAGATTTGCGGACTGTCATCAAAAAATTCCGTCTGTTACTTGATGGAGGAAATCTTGATCAGGCACGTGAAGCTTATACCGGTGTTCAAAAAAATATCGATAAAGCTGTCACAAAAGGCATCCTGCACAAACGCACCGGCGCCCGTTATAAGTCACGTCTTGCACTGTCCCTGACAAGAACTGCCGCTGTCTGATCCGGCTTTAGTTCTTTTGCAGCAATAAATCGTTCCGCTTTAGCGCTCAAAGAAAGAATCACTTTCTAATTGGCTGACATGTGTGATAGAATTGAGGTTGAGTTTTTGGCGATTATTTTAACGTTCGTTTGACTGAGGAACAATTTATGGACTCACATTTTCTATCTCGGCGCATCCATAGTTTAACCGGTATTGTGCCGGTAGGACTATTTCTAGTCTACCACCTCTATTTGCAGCTCTATCTGCACTCCGGAGCAAAGACTTACAATGCAGCTGTAAACAGTTTTTATGACAGTCCTTTAGCAATTTGGGTCTTAGTAATAGTTGTTTATATTCCACTCTTTTTTCATGCCTTCCTTGGTATCCGCCTGATTTTTGAATCGAGCATACAACCTTCCTACACCTATTTTTCACATCTGCTGTACTGGCTTCAGCGTATCAGCGGCATCGGTGTACTTCTTTTCATACTGGCACATGTCTGGAATGCCCAACTTGGCCCCTGGATTGCGGGTACCTGGGGAACCCATTTTGAACATCTTTCCGTCGGATTCAGTGATCCTGAGACAGGAATAATAACCAAGGCTGTCTATCTGCTTGGAGTTCTGGGTGCAACTTTTCACTTTGCCAATGGCCTCAATACTTTCTGCATGACATGGGGCATTGCACTTACGCCGAAATCGCAAATACGAATCCGCTTTTTTAGCATTTTTCTTTTCTTGATTTTAGCAGCTAGTGCACTTTACGCACTGTCTGCAATTTGGTAACAGAGATTAACCAATGAGTAAGCAACGAGTTATTGTAATTGGAGGTGGGTTAGCCGGATTGGCCGCAACCATGAAAATGGCGGAACTCGGAATGTCGGTACTGCTGATTTCGTTTCAACCAGTCAAACGCTCGCATTCAGTCTGCGCACAGGGCGGAATTAACGGTGCAGTCAATATCAAAGGAGAGGGTGATTCTCCGGACATTCATTTTTATGACACAGTCAAAGGCGGAGATTTTTTAGCACATCAACCTCTTTGCAAAGATATGTGTCACCATGCACCATATATCATAAATTTGATGGACCGGCTTGGAGTAACCTTTAACCGTACTGCGGAAGGAAATCTGGATTTCCGCAGATTTGGAGGAACACTTTACCACCGCACAGCTTTTGCCGGTGCAACCACAGGACAGCAGCTTTTATATGCACTCGATGAACAGGTTCGGCATTACGAAGTACAGGGCCTGGTTGAAAAAATGGAGTGGCATGAGTATCTCGGAGCAGTTCTCAACAATGATGGACGCTGTGTTGGTGCTGTCATTCATAACTTGCGCAGCGGAGAAATACGCTCAGAAAAGGGTGATGCAGTAATACTGGCCACCGGAGGTCCGGGAATGGTATACGGACGTTCCACCAATTCCATGGTCTGTACCGGAACCGCAACAACTTCCGCCTATTTGCAGGGTGCTAAATACGGCAACGGAGAGTTCATCCAAATCCATCCTTCTGCTATTCCCGGACGTGATAAGTTGCGTTTGATGAGTGAATCTGCCCGTGGAGAAGGCGGACGGGTCTGGGTTCCACGCAAAGCCGGTGATGCACGGACACCAAAACAAATTCCGGAAAAAGAACGCTTTTATTTTCTTGAAGAGCGCTATCCGCTGTTTGGCAATTTGGTTCCGCGGGATGTTGGGGCACGAGAAATATACGACATTTGCGTCAATGACGGTTTGGGTGTAAATGGTGAAATGAAAGTTTACCTGGATTTGACCCACCACACGAGAGAGTTCTTAGACAAACGTCTCGGAGGAATTTTAGAGATTTATGAAAAATTTACCGGAGTTGATCCTCGTGAAGAGCCAATGGAAATCTTTCCTGCAGTACATTACTCAATGGGTGGAATTTGGACGGATTATACCCGTACTGAAGAAGGTTTGATCGACCATCAGTCTCCACAAAATCAAATGACTTCAATTACTGGACTTTATGCGGCAGGAGAGGCAGATTATCAATACCACGGTGGCAACAGACTTGGTGCCAACTCACTGTTGAGCTGCATCTACACCGGATTGATGATGAGTCCTGGTGTAGTTAATTATGTAAATAATGTCCCGGAAGCAGCTGAAGATGTCCCGGAAAATGTCTATACTGAAGCCAGCAAAAACTGGCAGAATAAATACTCTGAAATTAAAAAAATGTCCGGAAATGAAAATCCATATGCATTGCACAGAGAGCTGGCTGAGCAGATGATTTCCAATGTTTTGATTGTCCGTGAAAATTCAAAACTGGAAGCAACACTGGATAAAATAGATGAGTTTGAAGCACGTTGGCAGAATATCAAATGTGTTGATACCACTGACTGGTCCAATCCTGTTCCAAGTTTTGTCAATCAGCTTTGGAATATGATTCAGCTTTCTAAAATCATTGCAAAAGGCGCCTTGTTGCGTGACGAATTCAGAGGATCACACTACAAACCGGAGTTTGACCTGAATCAACCGGGGGATTTTAAGCCGGAAACCTACCTTGAATTTGAAGAACAAAAAACTGCAGGACAACTCAATGAAAGTGCTTTTGCACCTGCACATTTAGACTACATGAAGCGTTTTTCTGCCAACAATAAAAAGTGGCTCAAAACCACAATTGCTACTTATAAAGCCGGAACTTCCGGTTCTGCAGGTGGGCCGGAGATTTCCTATGAGGAAGTGGATGAGTCCCTCATTGCTCCCCGTCCAAGAAAATATGATTGATGCAATTACAAATTATGAATTTCAACAGGACATTGAGTAAGGCAAATCCGCAATCAGAAATCTTAAATCAACAATAGTGTTATGCCGGATACAGTTACTTTCAAAATAAAGCGTCAGGACTCTGAGAGCTCAAAGTCCTACTGGGAAACATTTGTCATTCCATATATTCCAAACTCGAATGTAATTTCCTGTCTGATGGATATTCAGGCAAATCCGGAAAATTCAAAAGGCGAACAGGTCACTCCCGTAGTCTGGGAATGCAACTGTCTGGAAGAAGTTTGCGGTTCCTGCACAATGGTGATTAACGGCAAGGTACGCCAGTCCTGTAGTGCTTTGGTAGACCAACTTGAGAAACCAATAACTCTGGAACCAATGAGTAAGTTTCCGGTAGTGCGGGATTTAGCAGTTGATCGCTCACGCATGTTTGCTGCCCTCAAAAAAGTGAAAGCCTGGGTCACAGCAGACGGCTATCATGATCTTGGTCCTGGAGACAGATTGCCGCCAAATCATCAGGAAGTTGCCTACAAACTTTCGGAATGCATGACCTGCGGCTGTTGTGTTGAAGCCTGTCCGCAATACAATCTCGAAAACAATTTTGTGGGTGCTGCGGCAATCAGCCAATCCCGGCTTTTCAACATGCATCCTACTGCAAAAAATATTGCCGACGAGCGGCTAGACACTCTCATGCAGGAAGGCGGAATTGCAGATTGTGGAAATGCACAAAACTGTGTTGAAGCTTGTCCAAAATCAATCCCGCTCACAGAATCAATCGCCGAAATGGGCCGTCAGGTTTCAGGTAAACTCTGGCGCAATATTTTTAAGGCATAGAATAATGTTTTTTTGAAAACATAAAAATGTATTCATGTCCCGAAATACTTCCTCCGAATACGACAAGCGTTTCCTGCTGATCCGTACTGACCGTATTGGTGATACGATTCTCACTTTGCCTGCAGTTACAGCCTTACGCAAGCAATACCCTGAAGCCTTTATCGCCTTTCTGGCTCAACCATACACCATACCATTAATTGAACAATATGCCGGAATAGACCTCTTACTGGACTATCAACCTGCCGGCCGACACAAAGGCTGGCAGGGCATCCGTCAACTCAGCCACGAACTGCAGGAACATAATTTTGACGTAGCCCTGCTTTTATATCCCAGAGCAGAATTAGCCTTCGCACTGTTCTCAGCAAAAATACCAGTACGTATTAGTACTGGTTTCCGCTGGTATTCTTTTCTCATGACAGAACGGATTTTTGAACACCGCAAAGACTGTAAAAAACATGAAGCTGAATACAACCTTTCTCTATTGAAATCACTACTGCCAAATCAAATCCCGCCACCAGAATATGATTTCAAAGAGTGGATTGCAGAACCCTGGTGGGCGGGTTTTCAGCAGGAACTAAATGCTGCAAAATATGTTATACTTCACCCCGGAAGCGGTGCTTCTGCACCAAATTTAAATCTTGAGCAGTACAGACTAATCACACGACTGTTACTGGAAAATACCGACTGGACCGTTTTGTTAACAGGTGTTTACGGAGAAGAAAATTTAGTAGAGAAAATTGCCGCAAATTTTCCTGAAAAGCGTGTAAAAAGTATTGTTGGACGTTTTTCACTCGCAGAAATTTTTTCAGTGATCCGCAATGCATCTTTGCTGATTACCAGCAGTACCGGACCACTGCACCTGGCGAATGCTGCAGGAACTCCGCTGCTTGGATTTTTCTGTCCGGCAAAACCACACACACCAAAACGCTGGGGACCCTACGACCAACAAGAATGGGTAGTGACGCCAAAACTGGAGTGGCCGGAGATTTGCGAACTAAAATACTGTCCGCATGGTGGATGTCTCCAGCAGCTTTCTGAGCAGAGAATTACCGAAGTATTGTGTGAACATAGATTAAAAAATATCCAAAAAAAGATAAAACCAACAACTTAGTATGAACAAAACAGCCTGGCAAAATTTTCAACAGCAGTATCTTAACCTGCCGGAATTGGACATGTCTCTGGACACTTCATGCATGAATGCACCGCATATTCTGCCGCATGAATTGGAAAACCTATTTAGTAGTGCTTTTCAACAAATGCAGCAGTTGGAAGCAGGCAGTCTTGCAAATCCTGATGAAAAACGCATGGTTGGTCATTACTGGCTGCGAAACCCTGAGTTGGCCCCGACTGTTGAAATTAAAAACATCATCAACAACACACTGGAAAAAATCATAAACTTTGCTGCTGAAATTCATCAGCTCAAACTTCAGCCGCAAAAAGCCGCAGCTTTCCAAAATGTGCTGCTGCTTGGAATCGGAGGTTCTGCACTTGGTCCGCAGTTTGTGCAAAATGCATTTGCTTCTGAGAACGACCGCATGCAGTTTTATTTTCTCGACAATACTGACCCTGACGGTATCGATCAGGTTCTGAACAAACTTGGCAAAGGTTTGGCGGAAACATTGACCCTCGTAATTTCCAAATCCGGAGCAACAAAAGAAACACGTAATGCAATGCTGGAGGTCCGTCAAGTTTATGAAAAGTCCGGACTTGAATTCGCAAAACATGCCGTTGCAGTTACCGCTGAGCACAGTCAACTTGATTTGCTGGCAAAAAAGGAAAACTGGCTGAGACGCTTTCCAATGTGGGACTGGGTTGGAGGTAGAACCTCAATATTTTCTGCAGTAGGATTGCTTCCGGCGGCATTGCAGGGTCTTGACCTTAACAATTTTCTGTCCGGTGCAAAAATCATGGATGAGCTTAGCCGCCAGACTGATGTTTGTAAAAATCCTGCTGCAGTGCTGGCCTGGATGTGGTACCATGCCGGAGGAGGTCGAGGCGAAAAGGCAATGGTGCTGTTGCCCTACAAAGACAGACTGCTGCTCTTCAGTCGTTATCTGCAGCAGTTGGTAATGGAGTCTTTGGGTAAGGAGAAAGATTTAACAGGAAAGACGGTAAACCAGGGACTAACAGTCTATGGTAACAAAGGCTCAACCGATCAACATGCTTTTGTACAGCAACTGCGTGAGGGTCCAGCGAATTTTTTTGTGACTTTCATTGAAGTACAAAAAGACCGAGAAGGTCAAAGCCTGGAAATTGAACCGGAAGCCACGTCTGGAGATTTTCTGCAGGGTTTTCTGCTTGGAACCCGTGAGGCACTGTATCAAAGTGGACGTACCTCACTCACCATCACGATTGAAGAACTTAACACCAAAACTCTGGGTGCTTTGATCGCACTGTTCGAGCGGGCTGTTGGTATCTATGCCTTACTGATTGGCATAAACGCATATCATCAACCTGGTGTAGAAGCAGGAAAACGAGCAGCCGGAGCTGTAATTGAGCTTTCACAAAAAATTCAAAAGCATCTCCAGTCTCAGCCTGAGCAACAATTCACTGCCCCCGATCTTGCAGATGCCCTCGGAGAATCAGCTAAAACAACAATAATTTTCCAGCTTCTGCTGCACCTGGCTGCTAATAATAGGTTGCAAAAATTTTCCGACGACAATCCTTTTTCAACTAGATTTCAGGCAAACTAAACTTATAAATTGACATTTAGCCCTGAAAGCTTAAATTGGCAGAGAACCTGCAGGTTGATAGCACTTTTCAAGTGCAGCAAAAAATGGAAAACAAAAAAACATTATGGGGCAGTATTAATAGTTTTTGTAAGCAAAATAATTGCAACCCCCAGTCAGGTTATGTTTTAGAACCGCATTTGTTCCGAAAGCATTACCAAGTGCTTTTAGCGGGATTAAGGCAGAGGCTTGTTACTACAATGAAGGCCGATAGTAAGGTACTGCTGCTCTTGTTTTTGTTCTTGATTATTACCCCTCCTGTTGTGTCTGCCACTTCGCACGAGTCTGAGATTCTCATTTTCAGTCTCTCACCTGAAAAAGTAGAAGAACAAAAAGGTGTTCTCAAACTTCAGATTAGTACCTTCAGTCCCATTCAGCAAATAATTATTGATGGAAAGCCACAAAAATTTCCGAAAACCTCAAGCCTGGTCTGGCTGAAGATTCCCTACATGCTAAAACCCGGTGTTAATACTTTTAATGTTTTTGTTAAGACCAAGTTCGGCGAAGCAAAGAAAATTATCAGAACAATTTATGAAACACCTGAACTCCTTAAAAAAGCAAAACTCGGCGATTCTTTTCAGTTGATCACTATTCTGGGCGGTGTCACAAAAGATAACATTGAAAAGGTTGAGGACAACAGCAGCAAATCCAAAGCATTTTCTACGAGCATGCTGCTTGTTCCCTCCTACCGCTTCGATGTCTTCGATGATTCCAGTGTTTTCCTGCGCGGAGTGCTAATGGGTGACCAACAACACAACGGCAAATTTGAGTCCAAAGAGGTGCTGTTCAAACAAGTGAATATTGAGTGGGAAGAGCGTGAAAGCTGGGCCGGTGTCTTAACCCTTTCTGTGGGTACAAATGAGGCGGGAACCCGGGAAATACCACTAACATCTGCACCCAGAGATAGTCTTTCAAAAAAATATAAACGTGCCTCCCGTGACAATATCTATACAGTGAAAGCCAAACAGGAGCTTGAAGAAGGCTCAAGCTGGAACTGGCAGATCGACCGTAAGAAAAAATCTGTAGAGGGTTCTAACGATGACAGCGGTTTTTCAACCACACTTGCGGCTGGTTACGTGACTCCTTTCTTTGGTGTAAAAACAACTTTTGGAGGAACACTTGAGGACGCAAATCTGAATGGCACCTACAAAGACACCAAAACATACAAAGCAAAACTCAAGGTTGACTATCCTCTTCCTCCTGTGGCCCTTGGACTCCAGTATGATTTTTCTCAAACTGAGGACAAAGTCGCCGATCCGTCATTAACTGATAAAACAAAAACCAGAAATCGTGCCTTATCGCTAAGTCTCAATTATCCGGCTGCACCGTGGTGTATCTTTGGATTTACTCAGAAACAGGAAAAACAGAGTTCAAACCTGGCAGGAAAAACTTATACGCTGAACTCTACACAACTGCAGGTAATTCTCATTTATTGAATCTTTAACTAACTGCTTGACTCAGCAAGCTAAATTATAATTAATTAGCTTTAAAGTATACCAAACACGCTCATGAAATTTAGAGTACTAATCCTGATTGCATTGTTTTTGACGGCCATTCCTGCAATCCCCCTGCAGGCACAGCAGGGACTGCTCTTGCTGGAAAAAGGCTCAGTCAAAGTGATTGGTCCCAAACGCACCCGCCTGCTGCGTAAACCCGGCGCAAAAATTCTCCTCAACGCCAGTGACCGTGTACAGACCGGCAAAAATACTTCAGTCAAAATCAAGATCAAGGGCAAACCTGAAGTGATTGAACTCTCCTCCCGTTCCTTTTTCCGGATGGGAAAGATTACCCAGCAAACAAGTAGTATTTCCCTTTTGACCGGTAAGGCTAGATTCAAGATTAAGGGCAAACTCAAGCGCAAGAGCAAAAGGAAACGCTTTCAGATACGTACTGTAACTGCACTCGTAGGCGTGAAAGGGACTGATTTTGTGGTGGGTGCTTCCAACACTCAGACCAGTCTCCTCACCATTTCCGGCACTGTTTCTGTGGCTCCGGTTACTATGCCGGATATCGAAATTGAAGTTCCTGCTAATCAGGCTTCTACAATTCAACAAAACTCCACACCAACTGCACCTGTTGAAGTTGCACCAAAAATGCGTGATCAGATTCTCAAATCGGACTCACCAAAGGCTTTTAACAACGTTAAATTTGGAGAAGCTGTAAATCCGGAAGAAGTACGCAAAGAGAATCAAAAAAAGAAAAAGGAAGAAGAGGAAGAACAAAAGAAAGAAGAAGAGAAACAAAAAGAAGAGGGTGGTCCAAAGGAGGACGAGGAAGGTGAGGAGGGGAAAGGAAAACCTCTTGGTAAAAAAGATGGAGAACCAAAACCCGGTGAAGATGATCCTGAAGGAGAAGGTGAGCCTGGAGATGAGGAAGGAGCATTAACTGAAAAAGAAGACGGCAAAGAACCTCTGGAAGGTGAGGACGGCGAGGAAGGTCCCGGACCAAAAGGCCCCCGTGGTCCTGGAATGCCGGGCGATGGTGATGAAGAAGGTGAAGGTGGCCAATTCGGACCAAAGGGTGATGAAGAAGGAGAAGGACCTGAAGGAACGTTTGGACCCAAAACTGACGATGGTGAAGGACCCGAAGGTGCTTTCAGACCGGAGGGTGACGATGAAGGACCTGAAGGAACGTTTGGTCCGGAAACGGAGGAAGGCGGACCGGAAGGTACTTTTGGGCCGGGAGACGAAGCAGGCGAAGGACCTGAGGGGACTTTCGGACCGGAAGGTGAAGCAGGACCTCCTGCCGGAGACTTCAAATCAGGTGACGGTGATATGGGACCGGTTAATACTTTTGGTCCCGGCGATGATGGCTTTAGCGAAGGAGGAGACCTTGGTCCTCAGGGTGAAGATTTCGGTCCTAAGACTGACGATTTTGGAACTGGTACTGATTTCGGTACAACTGGAGGAGACCTTAGTCCGACGGGAGACGATTTCGGAACTGGTGCTGATTTCGGTACAACTGGAGGAGACTTTGGCATAAAAGATGATTTTGGGGGAGATGACTTCGGGGGTGACTTTGGAGGAGATGACGCCTTTGGAGGCAGCTTTGGAGGGGATGATTTTGGCGGCAGCTTTGGGGGAGATGACTTCACAGGAGAAACTTTTGCCGGAGATGATTTTGGCGACACCTTTGGAGGGGATGACTTCGGGGGAACTTTTGGAGGAGATGATTTCGGTGGTGACGACTTTGGAGGTGAGAATTTCGGAGATACTGGAGATTTTGGAGGTAAAGATGATATAAGTCCTGGAGGGGATGACTTTGGTGGTAAAGATGACGTCGCTCCAGGTGGAGATGATATTGCTCCCGGAGAGGATGATTTTGGGGCTAAAGATGATATCGGCCCTGGAAGAGATGACGTCGCTCCAGGTGGTGATGGTTTCGAAGGCGGAGATGACTTCGGGGGTAAAGATGATTTTGGTACAGGAGGAGATGACTTCGGAGGTGGAGACAACTTCGGGGGGGATGACTTCGGGGGTAAAGATGACTTTGGTACAGGAGGAGATGATTTCGGAGGTGGAGACAACTTCGGAGGAGATGATTTTGGTGGGGACGGTTTTGACGATTTTGGCGGAGATACTAACTATGATGATTTTGGAGGTGGTGATGACTATGGCGGCTACGATGATATCCTGGGTGATACCGGCACAATTCTTGACGATCTTGACGACACACTGGATAACATTGAAACGATCCGACGTGTGATAATTGAAATTAAATACGATTGAGACTCAAAATGGGAGATAAACAAATCTTAGGCTGGATACTGCTCACGCTTACGTCCTTGTTTCTTGTTACTGGATGCGGTGATTTGGAGCCTGAAATGCAGGATACAAGAACAATAACCCTGCAGATGGACTTCGCACAAAGATCTTCTTCTCGCACCTCCAATGTTACTGCAGCCGATCTGAGTGCCTACAATACTCACTTGATCATGGCCCAGCCTGCCTGGGAATATTTAAAAGACAGTTATATGTATCCTACGAGTTTGGCAGAAGGATTACTGGATCCAGTTAGTGGGAAAATCACTCTGGAAATTCCACTCAACACAGAGATGAAAATCTTCGCCTTTCTCTTCAAAGAGAATTACAGTCATAATGATTTGTTTTCAACAACCCGGGAGGTTGGCTATTACGGTGAATCACCTGGTTTTTCCATCACCACACTGACGGACAGCATCAGTTTGAATATCAGACTGACAGAAGTTTCAGGCACAAATACCGGTACTACTGATACCGTTGCACCTGTGCTTACGGAAGTCTATCCCGTAACAAATCCTACCAGTAACTCTACTCCGGATTACACCTTTAAATCCACTGAAGCTGGAACCATCAGCTATGGAGGTTTATGCTCATCGACAACTTTAATTGCTTACAGTGGAGATAACAATATCCACTTTAACTATTTGACTGACGGCTATTATGAGTTCTGCACAATTACTGTCAAGGACTATGATGGAAATATCAGCAACACACTTGCTGTAACTCCTTTTACTGTTGACACAAGTTCTTCCAATACTGATACAACAGCACCTCTACTTACGGAAGTCACTGCTGTACTAGATACGACTTACGGGAATCCACTATATTACACATTTTCATCAACCGAAGCAGGAAATATCACCTATGGCGGTTCCTGTTCTTCAACAACTACTACTACTGCGATTATTGGAAATAACTATATCACCTTTAATACTTTAGTTGTTGGTACTTATACCGGCTGCACAATAACTGTCAGGGACTCTGCGGGTAACGAGAGCACCCCACTTCCTGTATCCACTTTCTCTGTTCTATAATGAGATAAAAGTCTCCCTCACTGTCCGAACGACTTTTTTCGGTAGCAACGGATTGAAACACGACCCTTGGCTCTTCCATGGAATGAAGTCAGCACGGCTCCGCCTTGCATATTGTGTACATCAATCATGATACTGAAGCTCACAGATGGTGCACCCGGCAGGAGTCGAACCTGCGGCCTACGGAATCGGAATCCGTCACTCTATCCAGCTGAGCTACGGGTGCAAGTGGTGGGGTAGTCCGGTTTCAGCATATCAATTTCCTGCAACTAAAACCACCACGTTTTTTGTTTTCATAGTTTATCGATTATTTTTGGATCTTTGCCGGATTGAGTAGCTCTGACCTTTAGAGCAACTTTAGAATTTATTCGGGGGCCTTAGAAAACAACAACACCTTCAAACCGATAAATCGGTTTGCTGTTTTGCTGTACGGAGCTGATGCTCTCAAAAAAACTATACCTGATTTGATATGCTTGTAACTCCGCAATTATTTTCACACCCGCACAAGCGGCAATTCATTCCAGCAGGTTGTAAACGCAGGACTCCGGAATTTGCTGCGCGCCTTCCAGTCTGAACTTCCGGAAACAGAAGCGGAAGCCACGGTATAGCGTCCGAATTTCGCATTGATCTTTCTTAGGGCCCACATCAATTCCGGCGACCTCTGAAATTTCGATTCCGTTTCAAAAAGCGAAGCCGGAATATTTTTTACTGAAACGAGATCGTGTAGCAGCACGCCAACTTTGTGGTATTCAAATCCGGGCTCAAAAACCTGCTCCAGCGCACTATGCGCCGCGGCATTGAGTAGAATCAGATTATCGGTTGCCGATATTTCGACAGATGCGGATGCACTTCTCTGCACGATGTTTTTGCGAAAACGGTTTGTTGAGAGATAGACGGTAAGGGCTGAAGTCGCCTGTTTGTATTTCCAGAGTCGGGTCACCGCATTTTGCACAAAATGCGTCAATGCGGGACGGATATCTTCCAGTTCCTTTTGCGGTTTGCCGAATGATCGCCCGCACATGAGGGACTTTCTTGACTCTTCCGGCTCCTCTAACTGCAGACAGCTTTCGCCGCGCAGTTCCAGAACTGTACGCATCAGCACCACAGAAAATTGTTTTTTAATCCGGACAGGATCTGCATCCCGCAGCTGCTTTGCGTTGTGGATGCCGAGTCCGCTTAATTTTCTACTGAGCTTTCTGCCGATTCCCCAAACATCTCCGGTTTCCATTTGTTCCAGCACCCTGCCAAAACTTTCAGGCTCAGTTCCAATACAGACTCCGGCTAATTCCGGACGATGCTTTGCCAGCCGGTTTGCGGCTTTAGCCAGTGTTTTTGTTTGTGCAACTCCGATCGAAACCTGAAGCCCTGTGTGACGTTCCACCCTACGCCGTACATGCTGACAAAGTTCCAGCAGCCGTTCCCGTGAAAAACCGGATACATCGGCAAAAGCCTCATCGATACTGTAGCGTTCCACATTTGGTAAAAGCGTTTCCAGTGTTTCCATCACCCGACAGCTCATATCGCCGTAAAGTACATAGTTCGACGACCGTATCTGCAACCCGTGGCTCCGGACAAATCCGCGGACACTTCCGGTCAACACCCCCATTCCGATCCCCAGTTTCCTGGCTTCACTGGAACGGGCGATGACGTTGCCGTCATTGTTGGAAAGCACAACGAGCGGTTTTCCCGCCAGTTGAGGCTGAAAAACCTGTTCGCAGGAGGCAAAAAAATTGTTACAGTCAATCAGCGCAATCATAGTTTTTTTAAGGTCCAGCTGACAACTCCCCAGACGGAGAAATCCATTTCAG